>JACCDN010352273.1_pt1 | contig 19830 bp, 23 predicted proteins | sample 7441691 | NCBI WGS metagenome assembly JACCDN01 (sample SAMN15323439, study PRJNA562643) | freshwater metagenome | isolation source: river surface water | place: USA:Blue River Watershed | collected 2017-08-16 | reverse complement strand
CTGAAAGCGCACGACAAATTGTAAGATAAGTGCTAAGAGTAATAACTCCTCTCACTTTGCATGTGCTGGGAGTTTTTAGTTTGTTATTAAGTAATGCTGTGGTTGGGGAATCACCTTCCGCAGGTGGTAAAGCATCGTGGGTTGGAGTAGAAGCTATAGAGATTGGAAGTAAAGATACGGCAGATTTTATTTCTTTTAATCGTTGCGCCTCATAGGCACGTGCAGCTCGATCAGGGCAGCCTGTATACCAGCTCATACGTGATAAATAAGATAATTCATTCCATAATTGTGAGGCTGTTTTGCTTTCTCCCGGCATATGTCATCCTGACTTTTTCAATACAGCGTATATTAAAATAAAATGCTATAAAGATCAATAAAAAATAAAATTTTATTAAAATAATTTATTTTAAATTTAGTTTATAGATTAATGCATTTTCCTCAGGAGTGTGATAATAAGACTTTCGTTCGTTTATTTTTGTAAATCCAAGGCGGTGATAGAGTTTTTGTGCGGCAAAATTACTTGCACGAACTTCTAGAAAAATAGTTTTTACAGGTAAGGATGCAATGCTTGCTTGCAAGAGCGAATATGCATAACCTTGCTGGCGATAATCAGGGTGGGTTGCTACAAGTAAAAGTTCGGCTTCGTCAAGAACAATACTAAATGCTGCAATGGCATGTTCGTTCATAATAAGTTTATAACCTTGCAAGTTTGCTTTTGACCACCCTAATTCGGGACAATGCTGAAGAATTTTCCAAGCTTGATTAACTGTTGCGGCGTAGATGTTGGATGGCATGGAGCACCTCACGTTTTACCGCTGGGTTTTGAATCATAGTTGAAATGGAATGGGTATCAATACCAAATGCAATTAATGGTTTATTAGGAGGGAGTTCTCCAGCAAAAATAAGCGAATATTCATTTTGTTGATAACCTAAATAACTCATAATCTTAGTTAGTTGCGTTTGATGCGCTTCACTAAATTCCACTTTAATTTCGCTAAGAGCAATGATAGGTAAGGAAGGAGTAGGTGGTTGTGTATCTATCCGCGGAGTGAAAAGTGTTAAACCAAGTTCTTGTAAAATTGCAATATCATTCATTTTTTCTGTTTACGCAGCAGTCGAATTAAACCACTAACCGGGCCAGATAAAGCAAAGAGTGCCGAGAGGATAAACAAAGCTTCAGCCGGATGCCACCAGATACCGGCTACAATAAAGATAGAAAGGGCAAGATAAGTGAAGCGGATATTTTTGCGCAAGTCTAATTCTTTGAAGCCACGGAAGGGGATGTTACTTACCATGAGGAAAGAAACAAAAAGCAGGATAATAACTTCAATAATATTGAATGTTAAACCTTGATAGCCATGAAGTTCACAGACCCAAATTGAGCTTGCAATCAGTGCAGCAGCAGGAGGGCAGGGCAAGCCACGAAAGTAATAGGCCTGGTTTTTTTTAACTTCATTTTGTGGGGTGTCGTGTTGTACATTAAAACGGGCGAGGCGTAATGCAACACAAGCAGAAAAAACAAAAGCTGAAAGCCAGGCTAGTTTTGAAAAGCCAAGTGGTGCAAGGTATAAGCTATTCCAAGTATAAGCAACTAAGGGGGGCGCTACACCAAAAGAGAGCATATCGGCTAAAGAATCATATTGTGCGCCAAATGCACTTTGAGCATTGATCAGTCGAGCTACGCGACCATCTAAGCCATCAAATACTAAAGCAATAAAAATAGCGACAGATGCAGAAATAAAGTCTTGGTTCATTCCGGCAATAATGGCATAAAATCCTGCAAATAGGCTGCCAGTAGTGCATAGGTTGGGTAAAATGTATATGCCCTTATGACGTGGTTGTTCGAGTTGTTCCATATGCAAAAAACTATTCACGGGGAAGCCATTATGCATTATAATGCCGCGCAAAGCAATTTTAATGAAAAACTATTTTAGTTATGACAATTTTATGCCCAGGTGACTTTATTATAGTAGGTGAAACAGAGGCCGGAAAACGCTTTCAACCCAGCGATTGGGCAGAGCGATTGGCCGGGAGTCTATCATCTTTGCGTAACCGGCGGGTTGTTTATTCTCCTTTATTAATGCCAATTTGCTATGAAAATATTCGCTGTTTACGTGTGGCAGCTGAACTGGAAAACGAATATCCGGCAATATTTAAAGAGGTAGTTGAGTTTGCACATAATAATCATTTAAAGGTGGTGTGTGATGTCCCAACAAAATGAAATTGAATTTTTTAATGCCTTAGCTCATGAGTGGTGGGATATAAACGGCCCACAAGCGATGTTGCATAAAATCAATCCTATACGTATTCGCTGGATGGGTCGGCATGTAAATTTAGCAAATCTCAAAGTGTTGGATGTGGGATGTGGTGCAGGCCTGTTATCAGAAGCATTAGCCACAAAAAATGCCAAAGTAACCGGAATTGATTTAGGTGATGAACTCATTGCCGTTGCTAAGAGACATGCAGAGGAGTCTAATTTGGCAGTGGATTATCATTGTGTATCGCTTGATGATTTTGCCAAAGATCATAACGAGGTTTTTGACTGCGTGACGTGTCTAGAAATGCTTGAGCATGTTGAGGATTATGCTACTGTGATTCAAAACATTGCTCAGGTTCTAAAACCAGGGGGAAAGGTGTTTTTTTCAACGCTTGATCGTAATCCCAAGGCTTTTGTAGAGGCGATAGTGGGTGCTGAGTATGTTCTTAATCTGGTGCCAAGAGGAACGCATCATTATCAACAATTTATTCGTCCTGATGAATTGACTTGTGTAATGAGAGTGCACTGTTTAGAACCTAAAAGCTTAGAAGGACTGAAATATCATCCTTTGTTAAAAACGTTTTCATTGGGGCCCAAATTGCAAACCAACTATTGGGTAGTTGGCGAAAAAAATTAACCTACATAGGCTATAGGATTATCCGGGCATTCATGCCAACCACATTCTTCATGCAGGGAAATAACGTTAGCAATGGTAACAATAAAAAAGAGTAAAAAAGCAAAATGTGAAATATGTCTGGCCCAGGGGGCTTTTAGTTCGGCAGGTTCATCACTGTGAGTTTTGCCTAATACATATTGCGCGGGCCAGCTCATAACGATAGCAATATAGATAATAGCTACAATGCTTATGATAAAGACCCAGGTATACATATGTAAGCCGAAAATAGCAGAGCCATAACCATAATCACCGGGGGTGGGGACGATGTGTAATAAGACTTGGCGCATAGAAACTAAAGCAGTAAAGACAGCGGCAAGTAGCGATATTGCATAATGTGAAGTGCGGATGTGGTAATGTATGTTTAATAGAAAGCCAAAACCAATCGCCAATATTCCTAGACGCTGCAATAGGCAAAGCGGGCAGGGGAGTTCACCCATAAAAAACTGCATGCCAAAGGCAATAATTAAAATTAGAGCCAAGCCTAAGACATCAAGTGTACTCAACATTTTTGCCCAAAAAATTACTTGTTCGCGTGTTAGTTTCATAATTGTTCCTTAGAGTTGGATATTGATGCTACTGGTTATATGGTGCCAAAATACTAAGGATGCAGCCAATAAAAAGATACAGAATAATACCAAAGCAGTATGCCGTTTGCCCCACCATGCGAATGCCAACGTAATGACGAAGAAAATAAAAAGAGCGAGAATAAAAGGGAATTCCATAGCCATCGTTTTTTATGATAAGATTTTTGATGATAACCAGATATCAGTTTCAGCGCGAGTTTGGCAGTGATAGAATAATAAGAATAAACTTTTTGAGGATTGTATGTTGCAACAACAATATGCCCCGCGTGGCTCGAATCTTTATTATGTTTTACGTAAGGTGCCAAAAGCGAAGCAAGAGTTTTATCTTGCGCTGTCTGCCTTTGCTTTAGAGTTAAATTATGCGGCAGAACAATATCGTGAAGTTGCGGTTGCCGAAAAAAAACTGGCTTGGTGGTATGAGGAAGTTGAGCGCTTTTTTATAGGTAAGAGTGCGCATCCTTTGTTACAAGCCTTGTTTCCCGTGCAGGAGCGATTATCAAAAACAGCGATGCAGGCTTTGGTCGAAGCCAATTTGTTAAGCTTAAAAACCCATGTGTTTGAAACTCGGAATGAACTTTGGCAGCATTATCAACATTTGGGTGGAATTCGTTTGGCTTTGTTATCGGCACTTTTTAATACACAGTCGTCTCATGTTGAAATACATTTGCATGAGCTTGGTATCGTAGATGAGATTTTAAGACACTTATGCGGCATTCGTGAATTTTTAGTGCGGCAGCATTTGTATTTTGCGATGGAGGATTTTCAGCATCAGAAAATCGATCCTGCACCTATTTTACAGCTTAAGCAATTGGCAACGCTTGCGCCTTTATGTGAGGAGTACTTTCAGTTTGCAAAGCAGCAATATCAAACAATTCCTTTTGTATTAAAACCATTGCAACTAGAAGTGTTATTGAAATTGAAACAAGCAGAACTCATGCGCCGGGATACTTGGAAATTTTTTACTCATCAAGTAGAATTATCTCCCATAAGAAAACTATGGTTGACAACATTTTGAGTCCAAAAGTTCGTGCTGATTTATTATTGTTATTGATTACCATCATTTGGGGGGCAACTTTTCCTCTTATTTCAGCCTCATTGCCGCATATTCATGCTTTTGTATTGGTGGCTTTACGTTTTGGTATTGCAAGTGTATTTTTCTTGCCTTTTGTTCTGATCCGCTTTAAGTATACAAATAAAAAAGTTTTATGGGCGGGATTTATTTTAGGTATTTTAAATGCCGCTATATATTTATTGCAAACTTTTGGTATGCGGCATGTAAATGCAGATGCTACTGCTTTTATTGCTGCCTCTGGTGTAGTGATGGTACCTTTTATGGCGCCTTTTTTTGGGCTGGGACGGGTTAAAAAAAATGAAATTGTAGGGAGCGTGGTTTGTCTTGCTGGTTTATATATTCTCACCGGAGCGCATTTTAATTATATGAATTCGGCAGAAGGTTTTATTTTACTAGCTGCTGTAGCTTGGGCTATGAGTATTTGCTATGTCCAAAAGGTGACACCCAACATCAAAGAATTAAAGCTCTTGGCTTTTTATCAAATTTTGTTTTTATTGCCCTTTGCCGGAGGGTTAATGGCTTGTGATTATCAGGCACCTGTTTTTACCCCGATGGTGATTTTTACTATTTTATATACGGGTATTTTGGCAACAGCGGTAGTATTTTTATTACAGATGCGTTACCAGAAAGATACAACTGCAACTCATGCGGCTATTATCTATTCTTTGGAGCCGGTCTTTGCCAGTATTATCGCGGTTTATGTGAATCATTTGTCTTTTACTGAACCCGTGCTAGTGGGTGGGGGGTTGATTCTGCTCAGCGTGTTGATGATTGAGCTATTGCCAAAGTTAAAGTTGCAAAAAAAACTATAAAAAAGATTTGACAACTGAGCTCCTTTTGTAGATAATGTCCCACCCTTGGCTATGTAGCTCAGCTGGTTAGAGCACGGCATTCATAATGCTGGGGTCAGTGGTTCAAGTCCACTCATAGCCACCAAATTAAAGAGGAGTTTATTTCATGGTAGTTATTCGTTTAGCACGTCGTGGTGCAAAAGACCGTCCTTTCTATCACGTAGTGGTGGCAGATCAACGTTTTCCCCGTAATGGCCGTTACATTGAGCGTGTTGGTTATTTTAATCCGATTGCTTCTGGTCAAGAAACAAAATTGAGTTTAGAAGTTGACCGTATTGAACATTGGGTAAAGCAAGGTGCTCAACCTTCAGGTCGTGTTGCTGCTTTGGTTAAATCTTTCAAAGCTTAATCAATGCCGCAAGATTTGGTGACTATTGCCCGTGTAGGTGCGCCTCATGGTATAAAAGGTCAGCTCAAATTGCAGTTGTTTTTAGAAGACCCCACTAGTATGTGGGGTTTTTCGCATTTTCACTTACAAAAGCCTGGCGAAACCTCGTTTTATCCCTTTAAAGAGTTTAAGCTTGATGAAAAGGGCGGGCAATTTTATATTAGCTTTAATGGGATTCAAGATCGCGATATTGCACGGCAATTTACCCATGCGTTATTGGCAATTCCAAAGACTGAGTTAGCAGCTTTAGATGAAGGTGAATTTTATTGGTCTGATTTAGAAGGCTTGGTGGTGATAAACCAGCAAGGAAAAGAATTAGGTGTGGTTGACCATGTGATGGAAACAGGTGCAAATGATGTGCTAGTGATTAAAGGGGATAAGCATGAAATACTTGTCCCTTATGTTTATCCTGAAATTGTGTGTAAAATAGATTTAACAGGCAAAAAAATTTGGGTAAACTGGGAGGAATAATGCGAGTTGTCTCTTTCAATGCCAACGGCATTCGCTCTGCTACTAAAAAAGGTTTCTTTGACTGGTTTTATAGCATTGATGCCGATGTTCTCTGTATTCAGGAAACTAAAGCGCAGGAGCATCAATTGCAAGATGACCTATTCACGAATAGTCAATACCAACGGTTTTTCTTTGATGCACATAAACCCGGTTATAGTGGGGTGGCAATTTATACCCGTAAAACGCCTGATAAAGTTATTACTGGCCTAGGGTTTTCCTTGTCTGATACAGAAGGGCGTTATGTAGAAATTCAATTAGGTAACCTATCTATCGCATCATTATATTTACCATCAGGTTCAAGTGGTGAGATACGTCAAGAAGCAAAATTCGCTTTTATGAAACAATACCAGGAGATTCTCCATCAACAATTGCATAGTGGCCGCGAGTATATTATTTGTGGAGATTGGAATATTGTCCATAAACAAATTGATATCAAAAACTGGACGAGCAATCAAAAAAGTTCCGGTTGTTTACCCGAAGAGCGTGCATGGCTTGATCTCCTTTTCGAAGAGTGGGGTTGGGTGGATGCCTTTCGTGTTATCAATAAAGAGCCTGGTTTTTATACCTGGTGGTCTGAACGTGCAGGTGCCTGGGCCAAAAATGTTGGGTGGCGCATTGATTACCAAGTGGTAACTCCAAACCTTTGTAATAAAATTACCGCGGTTTCCATTTACCGTGATCAAAAATTTTCTGATCATGCGCCTTTAATTGTTGATTATGATCTTAACGCTTAAACGCCGGATTCTTAGCGAGCCAATCCAAATAGAGTTTAACTCCTTCTTGAACTGTTTTAAATTCTTGTTTAAAGCCTGCTTGGCGTAAGCGCGAAATATCCGCTTGAGTGAAAGATTGATATGCGCCTTTTAGCGAATCTGGAAAGGGAATGTATTCAATCTTGCCTTTACCCATCCATTTAATAACAGTATGAGCAATATCATTAAAAGGTTGGCTTCTGCCGGTTCCAGCATTAAAAATTCCACTAATTTCAGGGTGATCCATAAAGAATAAATTGATATCAACAATATCGCCGACGTAAACAAAATCACGTGACTGCTCGCCGGGACCATAACCATCATAACCATCGAAAAGCTTGACTACATTAGTTTCACGGATTTGGTTGTAATGATGAAAAGCGACACTCGCCATTTTGCCTTTATGGGATTCGCGTGGCCCATAAACATTAAAATAGCGTAAACCAACTACTTGGCTTGTTAATTTTTCTTCAAAGAAACGCACATATTGATCAAATTGGAATTTAGAATAACCATAAACGTTGAGAGGTGACTCAAATTCGCGCTCTTCTCTAAATATAGTTCCACCACCATAAACAGCAGCGCTCGAAGCATAAATAAGTGGAATTTCACGAGATTGACAAAATTGGAATAAGACTTTGCTGTATTCAAAATTATTTTCCATCATGAATCTACCATCCCATTCCATGGTGTCAGAACAGGCTCCTTCATGAAAAATAACATCGATAGCTTCACGATCAAACTCACCATTGATAATGCTATCTAAAAAATCTTTTTTATCAAGATATTCAACGTAATCACAGTCCACTAAATTGATAAATTTTTTGCCGTCAGTTAAATCATCAACAATAATAATGTCACGACGTCCACGGTTATTTAACCCCTTTACAATGTTACTGCCGATGAAGCCTGCGCCACCTGTTACAATAATCACTATTTTTCTCCTTGTTGAATTTTGGCAATGGTATTGGTAGTAGAACAACCGGGAGTCAGCTCGATTAATTCAACTTGACCGCCATTACGTAATACTTCTTTTGCTCCTGCAATTTCATGAACTTGGTAATCTGCCCCTTTGACTAAAATATTAGGGAGAATCTCACCAATCAGGCGCGCGGGAGTGTCCTCGCTAAAGGGAACTACCCAGTTAACTGCTTCGAGTGCAGATAAAAGCTTCATACGATTTGCTACAGAGTTGATGGGGCGAGTCGGGCCTTTTAAACGGCTGACAGATTCGTCGGTATTTACTGCAACAATAAGACGATCTCCCAGTTTTTTAGCAGCATTTAAGTAGTCAATATGGCCGGCATGTAAAATATCAAAACAACCATTAGTCATTACCACTGTCTCACCATTATGTTTGGCGTCAACTACCAGTTGCTTGAGAGATTCTTCATCGACAACACCACCTTGCAAGCCACCCATCTCATGAACAGCTTGTTGTAATTCCATTGGTGAAACTGTTGCTGTACCAATTTTGCCTACCACAATACCAGCGGCAGTATTCGCAAGGTTGATAGAGGTTTCTAAATCATAACCAATACTAATAGCCATGCCCAGAACTGCGACTACTGTATCCCCTGCACCTGTTACATCGTAAACTTCGCGCGCGTGTGTTGGGCTATGGAAGGGCTTGTGGTCCTCCTGGTAGAGGGTCATTCCATTGGCGCTGCGTGTTACCAGTAAAGCACCAAGATGATGTGTGCGAATCAAGTTTTCAGCTTTTTGGGCCATTTCTTCTTCAGAAGCACAGCAACCAACGACAGCTTCAAATTCTTTTAAATTGGGTTTAATAATACTGGCATGATCATAAATGCTGAAATCAGTGGTTTTAGGATCAACAATCACAATTTTACCCTGATCGCGGGCTAACTTTACTAATTTGCGAGACTCACTTAATGTCCCCTTGGCATAGTCAGATAAAATGACTACATTGAAATCTTTTAAATGCCATTGATAAAGATCAAGAAAGCTTGTTTTATCAATCTCATTCAGTTTGGATTCAAAATCAGCGCGAAGCAATTGATGATTTTGACTAATAATGCGTAGTTTACGAATCGTAGGTGCTTCAAGAGATTCTTGAAAATAACTCAAAATATTAGGCGATTTTAATAGTTGTTTTAATTTGCTTCCAGCTTCATCTTGGCTGATAATGCCTAAAATTGAAGCTCTTCCTCCTAAGGCGGCGATGTTTAAAGCAACGTTGGCAGCGCCTCCTGCTTTATGAAATTCTTTTTTAACATGGACAACAGGGACAGGTGCTTCGGGGGATAAACGATTTGCATCGCCTTCCCAATATTCATCGATCATCACATCGCCCACAACCATCACACGGGCGTTGATAAAGTCTTGCATGGCTTATCTCTCTAAAAATTTGCTGGCTGGATTATAGCAGCAAATCATTAAAACTGGTAGCCAACAGTAAAGTATAATGGCAAAGTCATACCACCGTTTTGGGCTGCAATTCCGGCATTTGAATAATGCAGAAATTGTAAGGTGGTATAGAATTGTTTGCTTTGCCCATAAGCTAGACCGAGACCCACTTGATCTTGGAAAGCGAAATGGATTCCTAAGTCGCGATCGCCGATTTGGGTGCTAGAAAGATAAGAAGCACCTACGCTACCAGTTACAAATGGTGTGGCAATATTATTGTTGGCAAAATACCAACGAACTACCGGTGCAACTGCATAGGTATTTAAGACAGAGTTAGCGGAGTAATCATTGGTACTCCAATGGCCATAGCTAAAGTTCATTAATAAAGAAAAATTACCCCATTGCCAGGAGTCAGGCTGCATTGTATAGGCAAGGTTAAAGCCATTGATACCGTTAGGCAAATTTGAACCAAAGGCGTGAGTCCCATAAGAAACAGCAATACCATTTTGGATTGCCATGGCTGATAAAGGCAACACGCACAGGCCAGTCAGAATGATTTTTTTGATGTTATTCATTATTACTCCAGAGTTTTAATAAGTGTCTATGTGAGTATAATAAAGTTTGCTAAGAAGCAGCAAGAGGGAGTGTCAAAAAAATTGCTTGCATTCAAATTGAAAGTTCCGTATGATTGGCCCCTTATTTACAAAGGGATAGATTATGAAAAGAACTTATAAACCTAACAATCTAGTGAAAAAGCGTACTCATGGCTTTCGTGCACGTATGGCTACCAAAGATGGCCGTGCCGTATTGTCGCGTCGTCGGGCTAAAGGACGGGTTCGTCTCGCAGTTTAATGGTACAACGCTTCACTTTAGCTAAAGCGTGCTTATTTACAACAGCCGACTTTGAGTTTCTTTTTAAGACGGGAAATAAAAAGTTCGGCTCTTTTTTTGTGGTGTACTCTTGTCCCATTTCTGCTGAAAATGATGCGAATATTCGTCGGTTTGGATTTGTGGTTTCTAAGAAGGCAACAGGTAACAATGTTAAGCGGAATCTGGTGAAGCGCATCATCCGTGAAATTTATCGTTTAAATCAATATCAGTTGCACAATCAGCAGATCTTAGTGGTCACTAAAAAAAACCTTCCTGCATTTGATCGTGTAGCAATAAGAGAAGACTTATGCAAATTATTCAAAAAAGTTTAAATGTTTTGATTTGGATTTATCAATGGACTTTTGGGCTAATATTGCCACCAAGATGTCGCTTTTACCCTTCTTGTAGTGAATATGCACGAGAAGCTCTAGAAGTTTATCCATTGTATTATGCGATTTGGCTTATCATAAAACGTCTGTTAAAATGCCAGCCTTTATGTAAGGGGGGCTTGGATCCACTCCCGAAGCCCTTGAAAACTAGGAAATAAAAGAATGAATGGATTGAGTTTGCGCAATGTCAAGATTGCTTTGTATATAGCATTATTTTTGGTTGCAAGTACGCTTTTTTTTAGATGGGAAGCGGTAAATGCTCCGGCTCCTACAACCACAATTACTGCAAGTGATAATGTTTCTAATTCAGGGGTCAATAATGCCCCTAATTTACCAGTGAATTCGGGCAGTGCTAATGCTACGGCCAATTCGCCAATAGCGACAGTTCCGGCTATTGCCAATACTATTACAGTGAACACGCCATTAATGCAAATTAAGATTAATCCGCAAGGTGGAACAGTAATTGCCGCAAACTTAAGTCAGTATAAGCAAGAGTTGCATTCCAGCCAGCCTTTTCAATTGCTGGATAATAATTCCAGTGGCTTATATTATGTGGTAAGCAGTGGAGTGGTTGGGAGTGATAATAGCATTCCTGAAAATATGCTTTTTAGTAGCAAGCAGACAAATTACACTTTGGGGAATGAGGGAAGTTTGAATGTCAACTTAACATGGCAAGGCAATGGATTTGAAGTTGTTAAAACCTTTACCTTTTTGCCCAATAGTTATACGGTTGGTGTAAATTATACGATTCAAAATACCAGTAAAACACCTTGGTCAGGTCGTTTTTATGGAGAGTTGACTCGTAATCAGCCTCAAGAAGAATCAAGCTTGTTAAATAGTTATACCAACTATACTGGAGCGGCCATTTCCTCCCCAGATGATCATTATGAAAAAATCAAGTTTGCTGCTATGGCAGAATCGTCTCTAAATCAGACGGTAGATAGTGGTTGGGTAGCGATGTTGCAACACTATTTTATTACTGCGTGGGTACCTTCAAGCGCTAATGGCAGTATTACGCAATTTAGTTCTATAAATAATGGGTTATACAGTATTGGTTTGGCAACTCCCAGTTTAACTGTTGCTCCGGGGGCAACTGCAACAACAGGGGCAACACTTTATATGGGGCCTGCAATTTCTGATCAATTAAATGCCGTTGCGCCTTATCTAGGTAAAACAGTTGATTATGGCTGGCTCTGGTTTATTTCTGATTTGTTATTTTCAGTTATGTCATGGATTCACAATTTTGTAGGTAATTGGGGATTAGCAATTATTTTGGTGACCGTGTTGATCAAACTTATTTTCTATCCTTTGTCAGCTAAGAGTTATTTATCTATGGCCAAAATGCGGGAGCTTCAACCTAAAGTGAAAGCTTTACGTGAAAAGTTCGGTGATGATCGTCAGAAGCTTGGAATGGCAACAATGGAGTTATATCGGAAAGAAAAAGTCAATCCTTTAGGAGGGTGCTTGCCAATCTTGGTGCAAATCCCAGTGTTTATTGCTTTGTATTGGGTCTTGATGGAAAGTGTGGAGCTACGCCAGGCGCCTTTTATTGGATGGATCCAAGACTTATCTGCGCGTGATCCTTATTTTATCTTGCCGGTGTTGATGGGATTATCGATGTTTGTGCAGCAACGCTTGAATCCGGCACCACCTGATCCTATGCAGGCTAAAATTATGATGTTCTTGCCAGTGGTCTTTACTTTTATGTTTTTAGGTTTTCCATCAGGTTTGGTTCTTTATTGGTTGGTAAATAACTGTTTAAGCATCTTGCAGCAATGGTGGGTGATGAGCCGTTACCATAAAAAAATGGCGCATAGAAAATGAAGCAATATTTGGCTTTAATGCAGGATGTTCTTGATCACGGTGAATATAAAGAAGATCGGACTGGAACGGGAATTTATAGTGTTTTTGGTCGGCAGATGCGTTTTAATCTGCAAGAAGGGTTTCCCTTGGTCACTACCAAAAAAGTGCATCTACGCTCGATTATTCATGAACTTCTTTGGTTTTTGCAAGGAGATACCAACATTAAATATCTTAAAGATAACGGTGTATCCATATGGGATGATTGGGCTAATGCAAGCGGGGATTTAGGGCCTGTATACGGAAAGCAGTGGCGTCGATGGGAAGCCAAGGATGGACGAACCATTGATCAAATTAGCAATCTGATTGAGCAAATCAAGAGTAATCCGAATAGTCGACGTTTGATTGTGATGGCCTGGAATCCGGGCGAAGTTGATTCCATGGCCCTTCCACCTTGTCATGCTTTTTTTCAGTTTTATGTGCTTAATGGCAAATTATCCTGTCAACTCTATCAGCGTAGTTGCGATGTTTTTTTAGGCCTACCTTTTAATATTGCTTCGTATGCATTGCTTACTTATATGATAGCGCAGCAATGTGATTTAATTCCGTATGAATTTATCTGGACAGGTGGTGATACGCATTTGTATTCGAATCATCTCGAGCAGGCAAAATTGCAATTATCCCGTGAGCCTTTTCCTTTACCACGATTGAATATTGAGCGCAAACCAGAGTCAATTTTTGATTATAAATTTGAAGATTTTGTGATCGAGGATTATCAAGCCCATCCTCATATTAAGGCACCAGTGGCGGTGTGATTTTCCACTCGACTTTTATAAAACAAGCTGATAAAATCATCGCCTCATTTTTAAATTGAAAAATTAAAAGGAATTTTTATGCCCTCTACACTTGAAAACGTAAGCTCAATCAAGCGTACTTTGAAGATCACTATTCCCCAAGCCACAGCTGATGCTGATATCAAAGCGCGTCTCAATGAAGTGGTTAAGCAAGCTCGTCTTCCGGGATTTCGTCCTGGTAAAGCTCCGCTTGAGGTTGTGCGTAAGCAGTTTGGGCCAGCGATTCGTTCTGAAGTGATAACCAAATTGATTGAAAAAAGCTACGCAGAAGCGCTTGCTGAACATAAGCTCAAACCTGCTGGGATGCCTAAAATCAATATTGAAGAAGGCTCTTTTAAAGAGGGAGATATAAAATATACTGCGGAGTTGGAAGTATTTCCTGAGTTCAAAGTGAAAGGCCTAGAGGAAATTGAGTTAGTTAAAACCGAAGCAACCGTGACGGATAAAGACCTTGATAAAATGTTTGAAAATTTGCAGAAACAACATATGAGTTGGAAAGTAGCAAAGCGTGCTGCGAAGCTTGAAGACCGTGTCAGCATTGATTTCGAAGGTTTTAAAGAGAAAGAAGCATTTGCAGGTGGGAAAGCTGAAGATTTCAAATTGATTTTAGGTTCCAAATCAATGATTCCTGGGTTTGAAGAGGGCATTGTCGGTAAGAAAGCAGGTGATGCATTTGATTTAGATATTACTTTCCCAGAGACCTATCATGTAGCTGATTTAAAAGGCCAGCCAGTAATATTCAAAATTAAAGTGAAAGAAGTAGAAGCACCTGAACTGCCTGTTGTTAACGAAGATTTTGCCAAATTATTTGAAGTTGAGAGTTTAGAGATTTTGAAAAAAGAAGTGCGTATGAATATGGAGCGAGAACTCGAATTTGCATTAAAAGCGAAACTCAAAGACCAAGTGATCGAAGGTTTGCTCAAGCATAACGAAGTTGAATTGCCTGAAACTCTAGTGCAAGAAGAAGCACATCGTTTAGCACATATGGCTAAAGAGCGGATGAAGTCTTGGGGGCAGCAAAATTTACCAGAGATGCCGCTTGATATGTTTACCAATGATGCCAAGAAGCGGGTAGCTTTAGGATTAATTATGAATCGCATTATTCAAGATCATAAGTTGCAGCCTGAGCAAGCACGTATTGATGCGATGGTTGCCAAAATGGCTTCGATTTATGATAATCCAGAGCAAGTAGTTGAGTTCTTTAAAAATAATCGCCAAAGAATGGCTGAGATTGAACAAGTTGTTTTAGAAGAACAGGTGGTTGATGAAGTTGCTAAACATGCTAAAACCAAAGCTGAGAAAAAGGCCTTTGATGAGGTGATGCAAAACAATACTTCGGCGATGGCAAATATTTTACCGCAAGGATAATAGGAAGAAAAAATGATGAATGAGCATGAAATTTTAGCAAATCTAGTTCCCATGGTGGTTGAGCAAACCGGTCGGGGTGAGCGTGCTTATGATATTTATTCTCGACTATTGAAAGAGCGGATCATTTTCTTATGCGGCCAGGTGGAAGATCATATGGCTAATTTGATTGTAGCGCAAATGCTCTTTTTAGAAGCTGAAAATCCGGATAAAGATATTAGTTTATATATTAATTCTCCGGGAGGTTCGGTTTCTGCTGGTTTTGCGATTTATGATACTATGCAATTCATTAAGCCGGATGTGAGTACCATTTGTATGGGCATGGCCGCCAGTATGGGGTCGTTTTTGTTAACGGCGGGAGCTAAAGGCAAACGCTATTGCTTACCGAATTCAACTGTGATGATTCACCAGCCTTTGGGCGGATATCAAGGGCAAGCCTCAGACATTGAGATTCATACCCGTTATATTCTAAAGACCAAACAAAAATTGCATGATCTTTATGTTAAACATACCGGCCAAGCTCTTAAAACCATCGAAAAAGATATGGATCGTGATAACTTTATGGATGCAGAAGCGGCGAAAGCTTATGGCTTGGTCGATGCCATTTTTGAAAAACGGGTTTCAGGCTCCGAAAAATAATTAGTTGGGGTAGATTATTATGAAAAAAAAGGGTCAAAAAGATCAGGTATGCTCATTTTGCGGTCGTCCTGAAGCTGAAGTAAAAAAACTCATTTCAGGGCCAGATGCATTTATTTGTGATGAATGCATTGATATGTGTGTAGATCTAATCAAAGAAGATTTGTCTCTACAAGATACTGAGATAGAGAAAAAACCGCTTGAATTGAAATCGGCAGAGCCCCCTAAGCTTCCGAAGCCTCAGGAAATTTTTACGCATTTATCAGATTATGTGATTGGTCAGGAACGGGCGCGTAAAATTCTGGCTGTTGCCGTATATAATCATTATAAACGGGTCTATCAGGCCAAAGATGGTAATGATGTTGAGTTAGCTAAGAGCAATATTTTGCTCATTGGACCTACGGGTTCGGGTAAAACTTTATTGGCGCAAACACTAGCGCGTTCGTTGAATGTACCATTTGCTATTGCTGATGCAACTACGTTAACTGAAGCAGGATATGTGGGTGAAGATGTTGAAAATGTCATTCATAAATTGTTACAGAATGCTGATTATGATGTGGACAAAGTTAAGCGTGGAATTGTTTATATTGATGAGATTGATAAAATTGCACGTAAGTCTGAAAACCCCTCGATTACGCGTGATGTTTCTGGTGAAGGAGTGCAGCAAGCACTTTTGAAGTTGGTTGAGGGTACAGTGGCTTCTGTTCCCCCAAAAGGAGGGCGCAAACATCCGAACCAAGAAATGATTCAAATTGATACCAGTGAAATTCTATTTATTTGTGGTGGTGCGTTTGAAGGTTTAGATAAAATTATTCGGCAGCGAACTGAAAAACAAGGTATCGGCTTTGGGGCTGAAGTGCGTAGCGAGAGTGATCGCGAGGCACTGCATAAGTTATTGGCTCAGGTTGAACCGCAAGATTTAACGCGCTTTGGCTTAATTCCTGAATATGTTGGGCGTATGCCGATTTTAGCGACCTTAGATGAATTAGATGAGAAAGCACTTATTTCTATTCTTACTGAGCCTAAGAATGCATTGATTAAGCAATATCAGCGTTTATTTGCTATGGAAGGAGTTGAGCTTGAATTTGATCAGGATGCCCTCATATCTATAGCGAAGAAGGCATTAAAACGTAAAACTGGTGCAAGAGGCTTGCGTTCTATATTAGAAGAAGTATTGTTGGAGACAATGTTTCATTTGCCTGCTGAAAATGAGGTGGAGCGTGTTCTGATTGATAAAGAAGTGATTGAAGGTAAAAAGGAGCCGGTCCGTATTAAAACCATCAAAAATAAAAGAGCTTAAAAATGACTGAGGTAAACCGCGAAATTCAATTTGATCGATCCTACCCTGTGCTACCTTTGCGTGATGTGGTGGTCTATCCGCATATGGTCGTACCATTGTTTGTAGGGCGTGATAAATCTGTTAGGGCCTTAGATGCTGCGATGCGGCGTGATCAGAAAATTTTTGTGGTTGCCCAGAAGACAACGAGTGAAGAGTATCCAGCTATTGAAGAGCTTTACCCTGTGGGTACGGTTGTTACTATTATGCAGTTGCTGAAGTTACCAGATGGTACGGTTAAAGTATTGGTTGAAGGTTTGGGTCGTGCACGTGTACAAGGCTATGTTGCAGAAGAAACTTTTTACGAGGCAGATCTTGAAAAGATTGAAGATAAAGCCAAGACATCTGGTAAAGATTTAGAAGCTTTGTTACGCTCACTTTTGGCTGAGTTTGAGCAATATGTTAAGTCCAATAAAAAAATTCCGCCGGAAATTTTAGGCTCCTTAATGGCTGCGAGTGATAATCCTACACGTTTGGTAGATACCATTGCTGCACATATGACCATGAAGCTTGAAGAGCGACAAAAAATTCTTGAAGAGTCCCGTATTGAGAAACGAATCGAAATGCTACTCAAAGGCATGGAGCAGGAGATTGATATTCTGCAAATTGAAAAACAGATTCGCTCGCGTGTAAAAAAACAAATGGAAAAAAACCAGCGAGAATATTTCCTGAATGAACAAATGAAGGCAATTCAGAAGGAGTTGGGTGAGTTGGGAGATCAAAATTCCATGAATCCCAATGATGCGCTTGAAGAAAAAATTAAAGAAGCAGGGATGAACCAGGAAGCCTTTGATAAGGCCATGAATGAGTTGAAGAAGTTGCGAGCAATGCCGCCCATGTCTGCAGAGGCAACAGTTTCTCGAAACTACATTGATGTATTGGTGAGCTTGCCTTGGAAAAAATCGACTAAAATTAAGCATGATCTTGCGCGTGCGGAAAAAATCTTAAACCAAGATCATTATGGCTTAGATAAAGTAAAAGAGCGGATTTTAGAATATTTAGCAGTGCAGCAACGCACGCATTCATTAAAGGGCCCAATTCTTTGTTTGGTTGGACCTCCTGGTGTGGGTAAAACTTCGCTGGGGGCATCTATTGCGCGTTCTACAGGTCGTGAATATGCACGTATTGCTTTGGGTGGTGTACGCGATGAGGCGGAGATTCGTGGTCATCGTCGTACTTATATTGGTTCTATGCCTGGTAAAATTATTCAAAAGCTTACCAAGGTTAAAGTGAATAACCCACTTATATTATTTGATGAAATTGACAAAATGGCGATGGATCATCGCGGGGATCCTGCTTCAGCTTTGCTTGAAGTGCTAGACCCGGAACAAAATAAAAATTTTAATGATCATTACTTAGAGGTAGATTATGATCTTTCGAATGTTTTATTTATCGCTACTGCAAACTCCATGGATATTCCTGGCCCATTGCTTGATCGTATGGAGGTCATCCGTATTCCGGGCTATACCGAAGATGAGAAGATCAATATTGCCAAAAAATACCTTGTTCCCAAGCATTTAGAAGCTTCAGGATTAAAGAAAGGCGAAATTAAAATCGACGATGCAGTGATTCGCGATTTGATTCGTTATTATACGCGTGAGGCAGGGGTGCGTAGCCTTGAACGTGAAGTTGCTAAAATTTGTCGTAAAGTGGTGAAAGAAATCCTTTTGGCCAAGGGTGAGATGAAGAAAATTCATGTAACCAGCAAAAATTTAGAGAAATACGTGGGAGTTATTCGTTTCCATTTTGGCATGGCGGATATGGAAGATCAAATTGGTCAAGTGACGGGTCTTGCTTGGACTGAAGTGGGGGGGGATCTTCTGCGCATCGAAGTTGCAGTGATGCCTGGAAAAGGTCATATCGAGCGAACAGGTCAATTGGGTGATGTGATGAAAGAATCGATCCAAGCGGCAATGACGGTTGTTCGCAACCATGCCAAAGAATTTAATGTGCCAGAAAACTTCTATGAGAAGCGTGATATTCATATTCACGTGCCAGAAGGGGCAACGCCGAAAGATGGCCCGAGTGCTGGAACAGCGATGTGTACGGCTTTGATGTCTGCATTGACCAGGATTCCTGTGCGTAAAGACATTGCCATGACGGGAGAAATCACCTTGCGCGGCGAAGTGCTCCCCATTGGCGGTTTAAAAGAGAAGTTGCTGGCGGCGCATCGTGGTGGCATTAAGCTGGTGCTGATCCCTGATGAAAACGTACGCGATTTGAAAGAAATCCCTGAAGCGATTAAAAAAGATTTAGATATTCGTCCTGTCAAATGGATTAGCCAAGTGTGGGATTTAGCTTTGGTTAAGAAGCCGAAGGCAAAGACAACCGCAAAGGTGAAGGCGAAAGTTAAAACGAACCATCCGTTTGCAAAATAGATAGTCTTAAAGAAGATGGAATTCAATTTTAATGATTGCCATAGCATTAAAGGGCAATTAATAATGATATCGGCATTGCACAATATAAATAGTGTCTGCCGTCACTTTATAAACTAGCCGATATTCGGTGTTAATACGCCTGGATCAGTAACCAGTTAAATCAAATTTCAGCAGTTCAGGTTTGCCAATCTCATGCAATGGATTTTCTTGAATGGCTTGGATTAAAAGCTCAATACGCGCTTTTATTTTAGGATTTGATAGCTTTTATCTATTTCCACTTAACCTGATAGCTATAATTGGCCCAGGCAAGCTTGCCAATTGAGTTATGCGTCACAGGACCAACCACTGCAGGCATGCCGGTGAAGATAAGGTCGCCAGCACAAATAGGGAAAAAGCTATTGACGTATTCGATGATCTCTTGCGGTTTTAAGATTGCTTCATTTAAAGCAGCTTTTTGTTTTAAAGCGCCATCTAACTCAAAAGCAAAAGGCGTTGTTAAAAAATCAGGAAAATTTTTGGTTGAAATCCAGGGGCCAATGATGGCGGCATCTTTAAATACTTTACCCGTCGTCCAAGGGTGGCCGTTTTTTTTCAACAAAGCTTGACGTTCACGTAGGGTCATATCTAAGCCGATGGTGATAGCATCAAAGCTGGTGGGAGAATCCATACGTAAAACCACTTCGCATTCATAGTGCGTTTCTTCCTTGGGAAGCAATTCAGCCTGAAGGGTATCTCCCCAATG
>JACCDN010287063.1_pt1 | contig 19838 bp, 15 predicted proteins | sample 7441691 | NCBI WGS metagenome assembly JACCDN01 (sample SAMN15323439, study PRJNA562643) | freshwater metagenome | isolation source: river surface water | place: USA:Blue River Watershed | collected 2017-08-16 | reverse complement strand
CGACGCGCAGCGGAACGGACATGCCCTCGAGTCCCTTGGTGACATCCTCGGCGAGTGTGTAAACATCGACCTGCGCACGGCCACACGACGGGCAGGACACGATTTCGAGTTTGCGTTCACGCAGGTTTAGGGATTCGAGGATCTTCAGACCCACCTTGACTTCTTCTGCGGGAGGAGCGGACAGGGACACGCGGATCGTGTCGCCGATGCCCTCGGCCAGCAGAATTCCAAATGCGGTGGCCGACTTGATGGTGCCCTGGAATGCGGGCCCGGCCTCGGTCACGCCGAGGTGCAACGGCCAATCGCCGCGTTCGGCGAGCTGGCGGTAGGCCTTGACCATGACGACGGGGTCGTTGTGTTTGACCGAGATTTTGAAGTCGTGGAAGTCGTGTTCTTCGAACAGGCTGGCTTCCCAGACGGCACTCTCGACCAGAGCTTCGGCGGTGGGCTTGCCGTACTTTTCCAGCAAACGGCGGTCAAGCGAACCCGCGTTGACTCCAATGCGCAAGCTGACACCGGCGGCCTGTGCGGCCTTCGCGATTTCACCCACCTTGTCGTCAAACTCGCGGATGTTGCCGGGGTTTACGCGGACGGCAGCACAGCCGGCATCGATGGCCTGGAAAACGTATTTGGGTTGGAAGTGAATGTCGGCGATGACCGGAATCTGGCTCTTTTTAGCGATGATGTGCAGTACATCGGCGTCGTCTTGGGTGGGCACGGCCACGCGCACAATGTCGCAACCCGATGCTGTCAGCTCGGCAATCTGCTGCAGCGTGCCGTTGATGTCGGTCGTTCGAGTCGTCGTCATCGACTGCACCGCAATCTGTGCGTCTCCGCCGACGAAGGTCGAGCCGACCTTGATTTTGCGCGATACGCGACGAGGGGCGAGAGTCTCGGGGACTCGGGGCATTCCGATGTTCACAGCTGGCACAGTTACACAGTACCCCTCTCGTGGCTCTGGGTTACAGAAGGCTGATGGGATTAACGATGTCGGCGTACACCAACAGCAGGCTGAGGCTCAGCAGTAGGACGGTGACGACGAGGGTCACGGGAATCAGGCGTGCCGTGTCGACGGGCCCGGGATCGGGTTTGCCACGCAGGGCCGCGAAGCGACGACGGACTGATTCCCACACCGCTGCGGCGACGTGGCCGCCATCGAGCGGCAGCAACGGGATGAGATTAAATACGAAGAGCGCCAGGTTCAGCGAGGCGAGCAGGCTTACTAACCCCACGATGCGATCGCCGACAGCGACGTCGGTCAGTGACGCCATCTCGCCAGCAACGCGGCCAACTCCCACCACGCTGAGCGGCCCGTTGGGGTCGCGTTCTTCCCCGCCAAATGACGCGTTCCAGATGTCGTCGACTCGGTCGGGCAGGTTCACAATCATCGTGGCGACACCAGCAATCGAATCGCCGATGTACACCGCGGTGTCCCCCAGCGTCCGAGTCGTGCGCACCCGCTCGGGGCCGATTCCCACATATCCGGCCTGCACCATCACAGGGTTGCCGTCGGAGTCGACAACAATCTCGCCCTGTTCGTCGATCTGGCCACGCTCGATTTCCAAGGGAGTCACGGTCAGGTGCAGGGTGCGGCCGTCACGCAGCACGGTGAAATCCAGAGGGACGCCGGCCGAATCACGAATAGTCGACGTGACATCGATCCAATCGGGCGTGCTGACGCCATCGATTGCGGTGATCACGTCGCCAGGCAGCATGCCGGCCGCTGCGGCGGGGGCAACGGGATCCGCCGAGGTGCATTCTGTCTGGGTGGTATCGGACGGCAGCACACATTCAGCGAGGGAATGGACCGTCGTCGTCGGCTGGTACGTGCCGAAACCCATCAGGACGACAGCAGACAACACCGCCCCGATGATGAGATTCGTGACCGGACCGCCCAGCATCACGACGATGCGCTGACGAACTGGCAGTGAATAGAACGGCACAGTCCCCTGGGCAATCGACTCAGCGGACGCATCGCGGGCGTCCTGAATGCTGCGACGGAACAACCGAGCACCCCACCAACGAGGAGGGCGGGAATCCGGAAGATACATGCCGGGGATGCTGACATAGCCACCCAGAGGAATTGCTTTCACTCCGTATTCGGTGCCACCGCGGTGAATCGACCACAGGGTCGGGCCAAAACCGATCATGAAATGTGGAACCGTCAACCCAAATCGACGGGCCGGCAGGAAGTGGCCCAATTCGTGAAGCCCGATGGACACGGCGATACCGACGACCATGAAAAGTACGCCCGCTACATAACCCAGAATGTCCACCAATTCAGGTTACCTCTGAGGTGCGACAGCAAACTGCGTTAGTCGCCGATATTGAGGATTTCCACAGCAACGCGGCGAGCCCAACCGTCGGCGGCCAGCACGGATTCCACCGTCATCGTGGGATCCGCCTCGTGACGGGCCACCACCGCCTCGATTGTGTCAACGATGTCCAGGAAACCAATGCGGCCCGAATTGAATGCATCCACCGCCACCTCATTCGCCGCGTTGTACACCGCGGGAAAGGTCAAACCGGCAACACCCACCTCGCGGGCGACACGAACCGCGGGGAACACCGCATCGTCCAAAGGTTCAAACGTCCACGCATGGGACTGGGTCCAGTCCACAGGCGCCGTTGCCCCCGGAACACGGTTCGGCCAATCCAAACCCAACGCAATCGGCAAATGCATGTCCGGCGGCGAACATTGGGCCATCGTGGAACCGTCCACAAATTCGACAAACGAGTGCACCACGGACTGCGGGTGCACCGTAACCTCAATGCGGTCAAACGGGATACCGAACAACAGACTCGCCTCGATGACCTCGAGACCTTTGTTTACTAGTGTCGACGAATTCGTCGTAATAACTGACCCCATGTTCCAGGTGGGGTGTTTCGCCGCCTGCGCAGGGGTAACAGACGCCAATTGTTCCCGACTAAAGCCACGGAACGGGCCACCCGATGCGGTAATAATCAGCTTCGCCACCTCGGACGATTTCCCCGACAACAAGCCCTGCGCCAACGCCGAATGCTCGGAATCGACGGGAACAATCTGACGAGGCTTGGCCTTCGACGTGACCAATGAGCCGCCGATGATTAACGATTCCTTGTTCGCCAACGCCAGAGTGGCCGACGAATCAAGCACAGCAAGGGTCGGCTGCAACCCCACAGCGCCGGTAATTCCGTTCAACACCACGTCACTGGACACCGACTGCACCAACTGGGTGGCCTCGTCAGCTCCAAACGCCACGTGCTCCACACCGAATTCGGTGGCCTGGGCGTGTGCCAACAACCTGTTGGACCCCGCGGCGATGCCGACGACTCGGAACTTATCCGGGTTCGCTCGCACCACGTCCAAAGCCTGTGTGCCGATGGAACCGGTGGAACCCAAGATGATGACGTCGCGCATGTGCTTAGTCTGCCACCGTCACAGGTCAGACAGCGGAAACGGTGCGATCGATCGTGAACTGGCCCAGCACACGGGTCCGGGAATAGAGCACGGCCGTCTGGCCGGTGGCCACACCGTTGAGCGGCACTTGAGGTCGAACCACGACCTCGCCATTGGCGACCGTGATGAGCGCAGGTACCGGGTCGGCGTGAGCGCGGATCTGAACTTCACCCTCGAATTCGTGCATGTCCAGGGCCGTTCCCGACGTCAGCCCCGACGCCACGGGGTCGAGCCCAGCCCAACTGTGGCGCTCCCCCGCAATCTCGGCGATGTCCAACGCGGCACGAGGACCGACAACCACTTCGTTCGAGGCGGGTCGCACCTCGATTACAAACCGAGGGCGGCCATCCGCCGCGGGCACACCCAAATTGAGCCCCTTGCGCTGACCCACCGTGAACGACAGAGCTCCATCGTGACGACCAACCACGGTTCCGTCACGGTCCACAATGTCACCATCCGACATGGGAATACGTTCCTCGAGCCACCCCTTCGTGTCGCCATCGGGGATGAAGCAAATGTCGTGACTGTCGGGCTTATTCGCGACGGAAAGACCGCGGCGTTCCGCCTCGGCACGCACCAAATCCTTGGACGGGGTGTCGCCCAACGGGAAATACGAGTGGCGCAACTGTTCCGTCGTCAACACACCCAACACATAGGACTGATCCTTTGCCCACGCACTGGCGCGATGCAATTCCGGGGTGGCACTGTCGGGGTTCAGGATCGTCGCATAGTGGCCGGTGCACACCGCATCGAAACCCAACTCCAAGGCGCGGTCCAGCAACGCCGCAAACTTGATGCGCTCATTGCAGCGCATGCACGGGTTCGGGGTACGGCCGGCAGCGTATTCAGAGATGAAATCGTCGACAACATTGTCAATAAACGTGGCGGACAGGTCCCACACATAGAACGGAATCCCGATGATGCCGGCCGCGCGGCGCGCATCGAGCGAATCCTCGATCGTGCAACAGCCACGGCTGCCCGTGCGGAAAGTGCCCGGCATGCGACTCAACGCCAAATGCACGCCCGTGACATCGTGCCCCGCCTCGACGGCACGTGCAGCGGCAACAGCAGAGTCCACTCCGCCACTCATGGCCGCCAATACCTTCACCCCCACATTTTATGTGGGCGAGGCACCGCTAGCTGACCGTTAACCCCCGCACGCGCTCCACCAGCGACGGCAGAATCTCGACAAACTCGTCGACCTCGGCGCGCGTATTCGACCGACCCAGCGTCATACGCAGCGCACCCCGGGCGTCCGTGGACCCCATCTCGGCGAGCACATGCGACACCCCGGCGACACCCGCCGTGCACGCGCTCCCTGCCGACACCGAGAACCCCGCCTCGTCCAACAGAAACAACAAATACGCGGAATCCACCCCCGGAATCGTGACGTGAAGGTTGCCCGCCACCCGGCTGACCTGCGAACCCCGCACCACGGCGTCGGGCACCGCCCGCAACACACCATCACGCAAATAGTCACGCAGCGATGACAACTCGGCGGCATGAGCCTCGATATCCGTGGTCGCCAACCGAATCGCCACCGCAGCGGCTGCAGCCCCCGCAGAATCGAGGCTGCCGCTGCGCAACAGCTGCTGCGAGCCGCCGTGAATCAACGGAACAATCGACGTGCCACGAGCGACAGCCAATGCGCCAACACTTACCGGACCGCCCACTTTGTGCGCCGATACCGACAGCGCATTCACTCCCGAATCTGACAACGAGATCGGCACATAGCCCAAGGCTGCTACCGCATCAACGTGCACGGGCACACCAAATTCAGCAGCGAGCGCCGCAAGATCCGCCACCGGCTGAATGGTGCCCACCTCGTTGTTCACCCACAACGTGGTGACCAACGCGACATCATCTCCCAACAGCTCACGCACCGACTCGAGGTCAATCAGCCCGTCCGCATCGACCGACGCATAGTCGATGTGCGCGCCACACGATTTCTCTAACCACTCGCACGCATCGATCGTCGCGTGATGTTCGGTCCGAGTTGTGATGATGCGGGTGCGGGGCAGATCGCACGGTGGCACTGTCGCCGCAGTCATGCCGTTACGCGCCCAAAAAAGACCCTTGATTGCGAGGTTGATGGCCTCGGTTCCGCTGGCCGTCAAGGTCGTATCAAAACCCTTGGCGCCCAAGGCTTGCGCGATGGTTTCCCGCGCCTCTTCGAAACGTAGCCGCGCCACCTGACCGTCGCGGTGAGTGGACGAACCATTGCCGACGGCACGACAGGCCTCGGCCCATGCGCTAATTACGGCCTCGGGCATGGGGCTCGTCGCCGCATGATCGAAATAGGGCATGGGGTCCTCCTGTATCTAATACTCTAGAACCCGTGCCCTCGTCATCGCCCCTTCGTTACCCTGGATTTCAGGCCACCGAACGGGGTGGACGAATTGGCGTATTCAGCAGCAGTGCCACGTCGATGGAATTGCGACTCTGGTCGCCCGACAACCCTGACTGGGTAGAACACATTCTTCCCATGGCCCCAGCTGCCGACTCGGTGTGGCAAGTCGAATCCGAACTGCTCGTTCCCGGTGCCGTGTACTCGGTGCACGCTGACGGCCCCAACGATCATCATTCGGTTTTCAATCCACAACTGCCGTTAGTTGACCCCTATGCCCGGGGCGTCATCACAACATCACGCGGTGAATACCGCAACGTGATTGTGGATGCGGACGGCGACTACGACTGGCAGGGAACGGAACATCCCCGAATCACGCTGCGCGACACCGTTATCTATGAGGCCCACGTCAAGGGCTTGACCGCCGCACACCCCGACATTCCCGTCGAACTGCGTGGCACCTATGCGGGATTGGCCCACCCCGCCATGATCAGCTACCTGAAAAATCTTGGAATCACCTCGGTCGAACTGCTGCCCGTGCACTTTTCCACCAGCGACGCCCGACTCGACGCGCTGGGGCTTCCCAACTATTGGGGCTACAGCACCCTCAATTTCTTCACCCCACACCCCGACTACGCCACTCGGCAACACCGCCAGGCCGGCGCAGCGGCAGTTCTGACCGAATTCCGTGACATGGTGCGGGAACTGCACCGGGCCGGACTCGAGGTCATCCTCGACGTCGTGTACAACCACACCTCGGAAGGCGGATTCGAAATCGAACCTGTCAGTTTCCGAGGGATCGACAACACCACGTATTACCGTCACAGTGACGAGGGCGAATACATCGACGCCACGGGCTGCGGCAACACCGTCGACACCTCACAGCCCGTCGTCCAGGACCTGATCCTCGAATCGTTGCGCTATTGGATTACCGAATGTGGCATCGACGGATTCCGATTCGACCTAATGGCCACCCTGGGCCGCGATGCCAAACACGAATTCGACCCGACACACCCCCTGCTGCAGGCGATGCTGTCGGACCCCGTGATTTCGGCGAGCAAACTGATCGCCGAACCCTGGGACACCGGAATTGGTGGCTGGCAGGTTGGCAAGTTCCCCACCGGTTACCTCGAATGGAACGATCACTTCCGCGACCGGGTGCGCTCGTTCTGGCTGCGCGACATTGCCGAAACCCGCACATGGACTGTGGCTCCCCAAGGCGTGGCCGACCTGTCGGCGGCCCTGTCGGGCAGCACCGCGATTTTTGGCGAGAAGCGCACCCCGCTGGCGTCGGTGAATTTCATCACCGCACACGATGGGTTCACCCTCGCCGACCTGGTGTCCTACAACGAGAAACACAACGAGGCAAACCTCGAAGATAACCGCGACGGGACCACCAACAACCTGTCGTTCAATTTTGGAATCGAAGGCCCCACCGACGACGACGCAATTACCCTGCACCGCCGTCGCGCCATGCGCAGCCTGCTGGGCACACTGTTTGTGTCGGCGGGCGTACCGATGCTGACGGCCGGCGACGAGCTGGGCCGCACCCAAGACGGCAACAACAACACCTACTGCCACGACAACGAACGCAACTGGGTGAACTGGAATTTGGCCGAATGGCAACTCTCGCACCTGGAATCAACCCGCCGCTTGATCCAGATCCGCCGGGAAAACCCGGCACTGCGCAACGTCACGGCGGCTCGCCCGACCATTCGCCGTAACCTCGAAAACATCATCGAAGAGGCAGGGATCGAACACCACGTCAGCCAGATGGACTGGTTCGATGCTCGCGGACTTCCGCTGAGCCTCGACGATTGGGAATCCTCGCTGACACGCACACTGCAATACTTCGTCAGCACCCCCGAAGCCGATGGCCCCCGCAACAGGATTCTGGTACTAGTTCACGGCATGGAAGCCAGCCACGAGGTCGTCTTGCCTCGACGGCCCGACGTCTCCAGCTACACACTGTTGTGGGATTCCTCGCACGCCCACCTGCGAGAACAGCGGGTGCTGGGCGCTGGCACCACGCACGTTGTGGGGCCCACATCGATCTCGATTTATCGCATCGACTGACGTTCACCGTCAACCCATTCACCTGCGCCCGGATACGCGGTAGATTTTGGCTGTGACCACACGCGCAACCACCACCGCAATCGGACGCATTCCGATCCGAAACCTCCAGCCCACACAGCCCGAAGGCCCCTGGCCCTCCAAGGCGTTCGTCGGTGAGGTTGTGCCGTTCTCGGCCACGATTTTCCGTGAAGGCCACGACCTGATCGGCGCCCAACTGGAGCTCACCGACCCCAACGGGGTCAAGCGGACCATCAAACTGTCCGAAACCGCTCGGGGCTCGGACACCTGGCGGGCCGAGGTTCGCCTCGACATTCAGGGCACGTGGACGTACCGCATCCGATCCTTTGCAGACGACTGGGCCACCTGGTTGCACGCCGCAGCGATCAAAACCGCAGCCGGCGTGGACAGCGAACTGATGTGCCAGATCGGCGTCGAACTGTTGGACCGCGCCCTCGGCAGTCGGGGCGCGAAGAAGTCCGGGGTCCTTTCGGACACCCGTTCAGTGCTCGCTGACACCAGCATTCCCGCGACCGAGCGAGTGCACGCTGCTCACTCTGATGCCGTCACCGAGGCGCTGGGAGCACAGCGCCCCATCTCGTTGGTCACTCTCAGCAGCAAACAGCAGGTCCGCGTCGAACGTCGACTCGCCGGATATGGCGCGTGGTACGAATTCTTCCCCCGCAGCGAAGGAGCCACCGTGGGCGCGGACGGCACGATTGTCAGCGGCAACTTCCGCACCGCCGTCGCACGCCTTGCCGACATTTCCGCCAGCGGTTTCGACGTGTTGTACCTGCCCCCCATTCACCCCATCGGCGAAGTTAACCGCAAGGGGCCCAACAATACTCTGGTCACACAACCCGGCGACCCTGGTTCCCCGTGGGCGATCGGTTCACGTCACGGCGGGCACGACGCAATCCACCCCGACCTCGGCACCCTGGACGATTTCGCGGCGTTCGTCGCCGCGGCACGCGACCTGAACATCGAAATCGCACTGGACCTTGCGCTGCAGTGCGCACCGGACCACCCGTGGGTGACATCGCACCCTGAATGGTTCACCACACTCCCCGATGGAACAATCGCGTACGCCGAAAACCCACCCAAGAAGTATCAGGACATCTATCCCCTGAACTTCGACAACGACCCGCAGGGGCTTCGCGAGGCCGTGCTCGACATCGTCGAGCTGTGGATTTCGCGCGGCATCACCGTGTTCCGTGTGGATAACCCGCACACCAAACCCGTCGAATTCTGGGAATGGCTGATCGGGACCGTCAACACGGCCCACCCCGAGGTCATTTTCCTCGCCGAAGCATTCACCCGCCCGCCCATGATGCACGCCCTCGCCGCCGTAGGATTCCAGCAGTCGTACACCTACTTCACATGGCGCAACAAAAAATGGGAACTCGGCGACTACCTCACCGAACTGTCGCACGAGACCAGCGCGTTCTTCCGCCCCAACTTCTTTGTCAACACCCCCGATATCCTCACCGAATACCTGCAATTCGGTGGAGTGCCTGCCTACAAGATTCGTGCCGCACTGGCTGCGACCGGTTCGCCAACGTGGGGCATGTACACCGGCTATGAACTGATCGAGAACGTCGCCCGCCCCGGCAGCGAAGAAAACATCGACAACGAAAAGTACGAATACAAGATTCGAGACTTCGACGCGGCACTGGCCGACGGCACCTCGATTGCGCCTTACATCTCACGCCTGAACCAGATCCGCCGCGACAACCCCGCACTGCAGCAACTGCGAAATGTCAGCGTGCAGTGGAGTGACGACGATGCCATCCTCGTGTTCAGCAAACACATCGCCGCAGAACACACCGACGATGGCCGCGAGAACGGCATTATCGTGGTCGCCAACACAGACCCCCACTCGACCCGGGAAACCACAATCCACCTGGACATGTCATTCTTCGGACTCACCAACAACACCGAATTTAGGGTGGTCGACCTGATCTCGGGTGACGAGTGGACATGGTCGAACGACAACTTTGTGCGCGTGGACGCTTTCACACACCCCGTGCACATCCTGCAAGTCCAGTACCCCGAAAGTCGCACGGCATGAACGCAACCGCACCCACACCCGGGCACCCCGCAATCCCCTTGCTGCACCCCGACCATGTCCGCGCACTGACCGAAGGTCGCCACCCGTCGCCACACGCGGACCTCGGGGTTCACAGCGTTCCCGGCGGAGTCGTGTACCGCGTGGTGCGTCCCCTCGCAACTGCCGTCGACATTATTCGAGCCGACGGCGGAATCGTCCCCCTCGAACACCACCTCGACGGACTGTGGCACGGATCGGACTCGAATGCTGCAACCCACTACACCGTGCGCGCCAGCTATGAGAACGCTCCCGACTGGGAATCCGACGACCCCTACCGCTTCACACCCACCCTCGGCGACGCAGACTTGTACCTGTGGGGTGAAGGTCGACACGAACAGATCTGGCAGGTGCTCGGCGCACACCCCCGCACCCACGATGGAGCCGAAGGTGTCGGATTCGCGGTGTGGGCACCCCGCGCTGTCGCTGCCCGAGTCGTCGGCGACTTCAACGGCTGGAATGGCGCAACACACGCCATGCGCCGCATCGGAGACAACGGACTGTGGGAAATCTTTGCCCCCGGCGCCACCACCGGCCACTCCTACAAATTTGAAATCCTCACCGCCGCAGGACACTGGGTGACCCGAGCAGACCCGTTCGCCAGCAGCACCGAAATCCCGCCCCTCACCGCCAGCCGAGTCGACCAGAGCACCTTCGAATGGTCCGACACCGAATGGATGGAGCAGCGTGCAGCGTCAAACCCCCACGACCAGGCCATGTCCGTCTATGAAATGCATCTCGGCTCGTGGCGTCCGGGGCTCGGATACCGCAGCATCGCAGAACCCCTCATCGGATACCTGCAAAGCCTCGGATACACGCACGTGGAATTCATGCCACTCGCCGAGCACCCCTTCGGCGGATCCTGGGGCTACCAGGTCACCGGATACTTTGCCCCGACTTCACGGTTCGGCAGCCCCGACGACCTGCGCTATCTGATCAACGAACTGCACCGCGCCGGAATTGGCGTCATCATGGACTGGGTCCCCGCCCACTTCCCCAAAGACGAATGGGCGCTGGCACGTTTCGACGGTGAGCCACTGTTCGAACACCCCGATCCCCGACGCGGCGAACACCCCGACTGGGGCACTCTCGTATTCGATTTCGGACAACCACAGGTGCGAAACTTCCTCGTCGCCAGCGGAAGTTTCTGGCTCGAAGAATTCCACATCGACGGCCTGCGCGTCGACGCCGTCGCCAGCATGCTGTACCTCGACTATTCACGCAACGACGGCGAGTGGTACCCCAACGAACACGGCGGCCGCGAAAATCTCGACGCCATCCGATTCCTGCAGGAAGCCACCGCGACCGCATATCGCCGATACCCCGGAATTGTCATGATCGCCGAGGAATCGACGGCATGGCCGGGCGTGACCAAACCCACCTCCGAGGGCGGCCTGGGATTCGGCATGAAATGGAACATGGGCTGGATGCACGACTCGCTGTCATACATGGAACGCGACCCCATGTGGCGTTCACACCACCACGGCGAAATCACATTCTCGTTCCTCTATGCATTCAGCGAAAACTACATGCTGCCCATCAGCCACGACGAAGTCGTGCACGGCAAAGGCTCGTTGCTGACCAAAATGCCAGGCGACCAGTGGCAGAAACTCGCCAACGTTCGCGCCTACCTGGCATTCATGTGGGCCCACCCAGGCAAGCAGTTGCTGTTCATGGGCCAGGAATTCGGCCAGCCCAGCGAATGGAGCGAGGAACGCGGCTTGGACTGGTGGATCCTGGATCAGCCCGTGCACCAAGGGCTGGCGCGCCTTGTCGGTCAACTGAACCGCGTGTACCGCGATTCCGCAGCACTGTGGTCACTCGACAACTCACCCGAAGGCTTTGAATGGCTCGAGGGCGGAGACAGCGGCAACAATGTCGTGGCGTTCCACCGCAAGGGCGCGGCCGGGGAATCCCTCGTCGCCGTCGTCAACTTCAGCGGCAATCCCGTTCACGATTACCGCTTGGGCATGCCCGCGGGTGGTGATTGGACCGAGGTGCTTAACACCGACGCCACCGAGTTTGGCGGCAGCGGTGTGGGAAACTTCGGTCAGGTCAGCACCGAGGCAGTTGCCTGGGGAGGCCGGGACTATTCCGCCGTCCTGCAGTTGCCACCGCTGGCCGCCGTGTGGTTCAGCCCAACACCTGTGAGCGTGGACTAGCCCGACAGTGCAAAGGCGCGAATCAGCGAATAGCTGTACCCCAGCAACCTGACCCGATCCTGCGACCCAATCTGTGGGACATAGAACAGAACCTGATATTCGTATTGTGCGGTCACACCGTTCACCGAATTGGCCTTGCCCGACAGCACCTTCACGGCACCCGAGGTGGTGATGGCGGAACCCTGTTCCTTGGGTTTCACCGTCTCGGATTCGATAAACGTCATGGACACGAGCGCGCCGGCATTGGTGGTCGCCAACACGACCGGCTCGAAATCGCCGGGCTGTTCCTTCCAGCTGAAACGCGCTGAAGAGCCGAGTTCCTTTGCTCGCGCGGCCTTGGCTGCGGCACCGACCTGCTCTTGCAGGGTGTCCTCGCTGAAGGTTGCCGCAAATTCACTGTCAGCCCCATTCAGCATCACATCGGCGTAGGCCTCGATTACGGCCAGCGGGGACTGCGAAATCAACGCGGTTTCAGGGTCAAGTCGCGCTGTGCCTAATTCGGCGGACGGAACCTCGGGGACAACCACGGAAGGTTCGAGAGCCACCACATACGAGATGAGGTAGTTCTCGCGGGGTGAATTCTGTTCCAGAATCATGGCCACCGATGGCGAATCGGGGTTCTCGGCATCATCGACGATGGCAAAGACTGATCGCGGCCACGTGTCGGTCTGCTGCGGCAGAACCACACGGACGGGGCCTGCGGGGATCACAAACGGATCACCCAAGTTTTTGTTCGCCGCACGCAATCGGTAGGCGATGGCACGGAATTTCAGTGCGGGGCCCGTCAATCGGGTGGCGGCAAGGCTCTCGTCACGATTCTCGTCAGCGATGGCCATGGTGGCCGCAGCATTCTGGATGATGCGCGCGAACTGCTTTTCCGTGACGGCGACATAGGGGGCGGGCTCGTCAGAGGCCGTGGTGGTGGGGGTCGGTGTCGGGTCGACACTCGAGCAACCGGTCAACGCGATGGGGACCAACGCACTGATGATCACAAACTTACGCACGGCACGACGACCGCGACCCGGAATCGGGATCACGGAACGGGGGCGCCAACGGGGACCCTTGGGAGCCTTGGGCATGCGACCTTGACGGTATCGACGTCCACGCTTGTCGTTGAAAAACTGCCAACCAAAGAAGCCGATTCCCACGGCGCCAATCGCGAAAGCGACGAGCATGATGATATTCGAGACGGTCAGGTCGACAGGAAGTTTCCAGGTAATCGTCATTTCGCTGGGTGCAGGCAGCGCGCCATCCGTCGCAATCACCAGACTGTAGTCGTCGGGCAACACGACAGACTCTGTGAGAGTGGAAGCGGCCTGTGCGTCGTACTCCCAGATGTCTGCGCCGAACGGATTGGGAGCGAAATCTGTAGTGCCTTCGATGAATTCGGACGTGATCTCGTGTGTGGTTTCGTCCACGCTGACCTGTTCGTACGATGTCGTGGCGACCCACGCGCGCACGTCCGCGGTTCGGCCGTAGGCGAGCACGACAGTGTCGTCGGTTGCGGACACCAGATCGGATGCCAAATCGGCGGGGTTCGAGGGGACCATTCCGGTCGCACCACCCGCGATTGAGTATTCCTGCTTGCGTGACACGGTGTTCACAACCGAGGCGTCAATCACGATGATTGCGGCGGGGTCCGTGAAACTCACCGTGTGAGATTCCGAGTCGGCGGGGGCCAACAGCGTGCGACCCAGCACGCCAACAGCGAGAAGCACGACCGAGACGCCGAGCAAAACGAGGGACACGAAATACTTCACGACACCCTCCTCCTGGCCCTAGACAACCAGCCCCAAGGATACCCCACGAAACCGTGAGCCCCGAGAAAAGCATTTCCCGAGGCCACTGGCAGGCGGGTAGAATCAGGGGGCTTAACAATAAGAGGAGACGTCATGAGTGCTGAGGGACAATTCCCTGTCGTCATGCGCGGATACAACCGTGCGGAGGTGGACTCGGCGATTGCGGGTCTGCAGCGCGAACTGATGGACGCCAACACCGAGCGCAGCGCACAGTCACAGGAAATCAAACGACTCGGCAGCCTCCTCGAAGTTTTTGAAAACGATGCCTCCAGCAGCGACAAGCCCACGTATGCCGGCTTGGGCGCGAAACTCGAGATGGTGTTGCGTACCGCGGAAGAACAGTCAACCCAGCTGATTTCGGCCAGCGACATTGAAGCACAACGAATCCTGTCCGAGGCTCGGGCCGAGGCCGAACGGCTCGTATCCGCGGCCCACACCGAAGCCGACGCGCTGATCGCCAAGGCCACCGCACACGCCGAACTGATGAACGCCAACGCCGCCACCGACGCCGGGACTGTAATCGAGGCGGCACACACCGATGCCGAAACGATTCGTGAAACTGCCCTGCGTGAGGCCGTGCAGGTGCGCGGGAAGTCTGCCACCGAAGCCGCCGAAATGCGTGCGACCACACAGCGCGAGACCGCCGCGCTGCGGGCCAGTGCGGAACGTGACATCACCGAGCTTCGACTGATTTTGGACAAGGAAACCACCGAGGCACGCACCGAGATTGCCCGACTTCGCGCCGAAGCAGAACGGGCCAAACTCGACCTCGAGGCCGAGACCAAGGCCCGCCGCGTGGCTGACGAAGAACTCATGCTCGAACTGCACCGCGACGCCGTGACCCAAAACGAGCATTACCTGACCGAGGTGAACCGCGAATACAGCGAGCTCACCACCAGCGTCGAAGCCATGAAAAAGGAACTCACTGCACTGCAGGTGTCAATCGAGAAGGCCGACGCACATGCCACATTCGAGCGCGAAAAGGCGGCAGCAGAAACCGTACGTGCAGCCGAAGAACGCGCCGCAGCGATCATCGCCGAGGCACAAAATTCCGCACGCGAACAGATCGAATCCGCCGATCGCCGACTGGCCGAGCTGCGCAGCGAACGTGACAGTATCGCCGAATACGTGGCCAACCTGCGTGCCGCCGTCGACAACGTCGCACAGAAGTCGTCGGTGTAACTGTGCTTCCCGTGGGCGCATTCCGTGTCGGCCTCTTGGGTGGCCTTGGCGTGCTGACCGCGTTGGCGATTGGCGGTGCTATCACCACCCTCGCTACGGTCATCACCTATGTCGGTTTCGCCCTGTTCTTGGCGCTCGGACTCAATCCGATGGTCGTCAAACTGGAGTCACTGTCGGTGCCTCGCCCCGCAGCGGTCGGTGCTGTCATTCTGTCTGCGTTGGCCTTGTTCGCGGGCTTCGTGTTGGCTATCATCCCCGTGATCATCGAACAGACCACGACGATGTACAGCAATATTCTCACCATGCTGGGTTCGTTCAATTCTTTCGACGAGGTGCTCGCGTCGCTGCAGCGAATCATCCCGATCGAGTTCCTCGATGTGTCCGCCACGTTTGACTCGATCGTCGAATTCATCGGCAACCCCGCAAACCTTGCCGGTATCGGTGGAGGCGTATTCTCGGTGGGTGCCGGTTTCGCCAACGCAGTCTTTGGCGGAATCATGGTGTCGATGATGACCGTGTATTTCATCATCTCGTTGCCGTCGATCACCCGCCACGTAACTCTGCTGGTGCCCGCCACACGCCGCGAACGTTTCGACACCGTGGCACGTCAGATCGAGGCTGCCGTAGGCCAATATGTCGCCGGCCAGTTCACCCAGGGTCTCGTCAACGGAGTACTCAGCTTTGTGGTTCTCACCGTCATGGGCGCTCACTACCCCGCACTGTTTGCGTTTGTGGCGTTCATGTTCTCGCTGGTCCCGCTGGTGGGAACGCTCACTGGGTCGATTGCGATCGTGTTGACCCAGTTCATCGTTGCACCCGATAACACCGGAATTGTCCTCGCGATGGGCGTGTACTACCTCGTGTACATGCAGATCGAGGCCTACCTCATCGGCCCCTACATTATGAAGCGCGCGGTCCGTGTGCCTGCCCTCGTCGTCATTGTGTCGGCTCTGGCCGGTGGCGCACTGCTCGGTGTGCTGGGCGCACTCGTCGCCATCCCTGTCGCCGCATCACTGCTCATCGTGTTGCGCCAGGTGGTCATCCCGATGCAGGACGAGCGCTAAACGCCGGACGGGTATTCGTGCGGCAACGGCAGCGCCGCAGGGTTGATGCGTTTCACAATTTCGGACAACACCCGATAGGTCTGCTTTTCTCCCACCCACAGGTGCTTGCCCTCGTCCACTGCGACAATCTCGAGGCGCGGAATCACGGCAAAGCGTTCGATGGCTTCCGCCGGCTTCAGATAATCGTCGTGCTCGGGAACCAGGGCAACGACGGGAACTTCGTTCGCGTTCCACAGTGCCAAAGTTTCCGCTGTGGTCCGGTGCAGCGGCGGGGACAGCAAAATAACACCGGCAACATCATGGTGGATTGCGTGATTCATGGCGACCTCTGTGCCGAACGACCACCCAATAATCCACGGGTTGGGCAAACCCTGTGAGCGAGTCCACGCCAGTGCCGCCTCGAAATCCATGCGCTCATCCACGCCGTGACCGAACGACCCACCCGACGTTCCGCGCACCGACGTCACGCCACGGAAATTGAACCGCACCACAGCAACGTTGGCGAGCGCCGGAAGCCGAGCGGCCGCCTTGCGAATGATGTGCGAATCCATGAACCCACCCGCCGTAGGAAGCGGGTGCAGGAAAACAATCGTGCCCACCGGTGCTCCGCCTACCGGGATGCTGACCTCGCCGACGAGGCTGTGGCCGTCGGCAGTCACGAACTCGATATCCCGGCGCGTGGCCGGGAGGACAGTGCTGCTGCGAATCTCGATCATGTCAGGCAATCCTCCAACAGTTCGTATGCCAGTGACGTCGGTCGCTGACCGCACGCTCGGCGCCAAACATTCCCTCTTCGTGCCACGCGACCACGTGGGGAATCCCCGGAACAATCATGACAGTACAGCCGGGGCAGGTGTACTCCTTCGTCGCGCGGTTCGCAGGAATTGTCTGCACGATCCACGATTCGCCGCGCTTAAATTCGGTGCGCCGAAGCCCCGAATTGATGCGGTCGAAATCCAGAGGCTCGCCCTCGTCATTGCGTCGATTACGTCGAGCCACAATCAGTACCAACCCTTGTTCAGGCTGTGCTGCCATGCGCCGCACGGGGTGCTATAGCGGCCCTCGATGTAGCCCAGCCCCCACAGGATCTGGGTGTTGGGGTTCTCGCGCCAGTCGGCGCCCGCGGACGCCATCTTTGAGCCGGGCAAAGCTTGTGGGATGCCGTACGCGCCACTGCTGCGGTTCTCGGCACGGTAATTCCAATGCGATTCCTTGTTCCACAGGTTCACAAGGCACATGAACTGTTCCTCGTCCCATCCGCGGTCCAGTACCTGCTGCAGCGCGAACTCCTGCGACTCACGCACCTCACCGGCTGTCGCCATGTACACGCCCGAGGACGCCGACCAGTCATCAAACGAAATCGCGGAACGGTAGGCAGCGCTTTGGAAGGACTGCACGGTGAAGCCATCAAACCCGCGAGCCGCCGACAATTCAACGGCCGAGAACGGGGCCATGATGATGCCGAACATCAGGACACCGATGCCCGCCAACCCGGCATAACTCACGCCACGGCTGGCACGCAAACGTGTGCCGTACACCATTTACTTCACCGCAAGCATGACGCGAACGAGGTCGTCGAGCAGGGCATCAACCTGCGCCTCGTTGTAACCGCGCAACTGTGCACGGAAACCGGCACCGCGCACCTCGGCGCGAGACAACGGCTGGCCGTGCTGGAAGAAACCCACCACACGGTCGGCAAAAGCGTCAACATCGTCGGTGTGGTACCCATAGGTGAGAATTCCGGTGCGACGGAACTTGGCGCCTTCATCACGAGCGGCACGGTTCAAAATTTCCTGAGCCAGTGCGCGGGCGTCCGCGTTCCAGGACTCGATCCCCACCTCGGCGATGCGCGCATCGCGTTCGCGGTCGGCAAACGCGTCTTCCAGTCGTTCAATGGCGGCATCGACCTGGTCGATCTGGTAACCGCCCTTGACCATGGGGAACGACACTTCGCGCACCTGCTGCGAGGACATCGATTCACCCTCACCCTGGAACGCCAGGCGGGCTGTGTGCAGGAAGGCGTCAACAGCGGTCGAGTCATATCCGACGACCTTGGGCCCTGTTACTGAGAAACTCACTGTTCTATTGTGCCCTAGGCCACAACAATGGCGAAAACCGAGGCCACGAACATGGACGGAAGCACCGAGTCGAGTCGGTCAAGGAACCCGCCATGACCGGGCAGCAGATTCGAGGCATCCTTGGTGGCAAGGTCGCGTTTAATCAACGATTCGATCAGGTCACCGGTCGTCGCTGTCGCCACAATAATCAGACCCAGCACCGAACCGATGAACCAGGGCTGGTCAATCATCGTGACCGCGACAATCGTGCCCGCCGTGACAGCGGCCACCACCGAACCGGCGAAACCCTCCCACGTTTTCTTGGGGCTGATCTTCGGGGCCATCGGGTGTTTGCCAAACATCAGACCCGAGGCATACGCCCCCGTGTCGGTGGACGCGATGATGATCATCGTTCCCAGAGTCCACCACTCGCCGCCATCGCGGGCCGTCATCAATACCGCAAAGCTCGCGAGGAACGGCACATACGCCAGCACAAAACCGCTCATCAAGAGGTCACGGTCGGTGACCTGTGAACGCGACGCCAAACGGAACGTGGTGTGCCAGACAATCACGAAAACGATGCCCAACGCCAGCGTCAGCAACTGTCCGATCTGGCCCAGGTAATAGGTTGCGGGCATCATCGCTACGGCAGATATCAACAGCGGGATTCGCGGAACGTATCGGTTCTCGGTGCGCGAAATCGTGGCCAGCTCCCACGTGGCAAACCCCACGAGGAGCGCCACATAGGCGGTAAAGAACTGCTTTTCGACGACGAGGCTGACAATCAACAGCCCGCCCATCACAATGCCGATGGCGAGTGCTGCGAACAGGTTACGTCCGGTGCGAGCCTCGACTTTCGCTGTGGTTTCCCTCAGCTGCGCATCCAGTGCGTGTACCGCGTTCTCGACCTCATGCAGGGCGGCGCGGGCATCCGGCAACACCGAATGACGGTCGCCGGTGACGTGCTTCGGCGAACGCGAGTGCTCGTCGTCCGAACGTGGCATTAGACCTCGAGAAGCTCGGCTTCCTTCTTCTTGAAAGCGTCATCCACGGCGTCGATGAACTTCTTCGTGATGTTCTCAATTTCCTTCTCGGCGCGGGCGATTTCGTCCTCGCCCACCTCCTTGAGAGCCTCGAGGTCGGCGATGCCCTTACGACGCACGTTACGGATGGCGACGCGGCCGTCCTCGGACTTTGCACGGACAATCTTTACGTATTCCTTGCGACGCTCTTCGGTGAGCTCGGGCATGGTGACACGAATCAGGTTGCCGTCGTTAGTGGGGGTAGCACCCAGGTTGGGGAAGTTGACGATCGCACGTTCGATGTCCTTCAGCGCACCCTTGTCATAGGGGGTGATGATGATGGTGCGGGCTTCGGGGTTCTGAAGGCTGCCCAGTTGAGCCAACGGGGTAGGAGTGCCGTAATACTCGACCATGATCTTCTGGAACAGTGCGGGGTTTGCGCGACCCGTGCGCACGGTTGCGAAATCTTCTTTCAACGCGTCGACAGACTTCGACATCTTTTCGGTAGTTTCGGCGAGGATTTCGCTGATCATGGGGTCCTCCTTGTGACTGTCCCCCGAGTCTACCGCTGATATGTCAGCCGATG
>JACCDN010464383.1_pt1 | contig 19839 bp, 20 predicted proteins | sample 7441691 | NCBI WGS metagenome assembly JACCDN01 (sample SAMN15323439, study PRJNA562643) | freshwater metagenome | isolation source: river surface water | place: USA:Blue River Watershed | collected 2017-08-16 | reverse complement strand
TAGTTGCTACATATCTGGTAAAAGCACTAACATTAAAAAGATGGTCAAAACATTTAGAGATAGGATTAGTCATTCCAATGACTTCCCTTCGAAAAACCCTAAGAAGAGTATTTAAAAATGTTAAAGGGTTAACTCCAGGTATGGTTATTGGACCAAATGATGTCGTTAAAAAGAATTACGATGTTTTGATTGTAGATGAAGCACATAGATTACAAAGAAGAGTAAACCTAACAAATTTTAGAGATTTCGATAAGGTATCAGCTTCACTTGGACTTCAAAAAGAAACGGCTACTCAACTTGATTGGGTAATTAGATCTTCAAAGTACCAAATCCTTTTCTATGATAAATTCCAAACAATTAAACCAGCAGATATAAAATACAATGCAATTGATAATATCTCCTTTATTCAACATCGATTAGTTTCTCAAATGAGAGTTAATGGCGGGGATGGATACATTGAATATGTGAGAAATATACTTGATTGTATTGAGCAACCTAATACCAAATTCTACAACTACGAATTCAAACTTTTCGATAACATTGGAGAAATGATATCTGCTATAAAACAAAAAGATAACGATTCCGGATTATCCAGAGTACTTGCAGGATATGCATGGGAATGGAAAACAAAGGGTAAAAATATAATCGATTTTGATATTGAAATAGAAGGAACAAAACTCAAGTGGAACAGTACAACAGAAGATTGGGTCAATTCTCCAAATGCTGTTAACGAAGTAGGGTGTATCCATACAATACAGGGATATGACTTAAACTATGCAGGTGTAATTCTTGGTCCAGAAATATCATACGACAAAGAAAATAATAAGATCGTAGTAGATAAATCTAAGTATTTAGATTTCAATGGTAAGAGAGCAATCTCTGATCCAGCAGAATTAGAAGCATATATTAAAAATATCTATAAAACATTACTCACCAGAGGAATAAATGGTACTTATGTTTATATTGTGGATAAGGATTTAAGAGAATATGTGAGAAAGTATTTTTAATTTAAATGAATCAATATGGAAGACTTTAGTAAAACACTTTTTGAATATCTAAACCAAGCTCAAACTGATAATCTTAAATTCAGTAACTATCCAAAAGAGTTTGCAGAACTAAAACTAAGAATATCCTTTGGAATGGGAGCTCCAGCTAGAATTCCATGGATCGCATTTATTACTGAAAATATGCAAGTAAGTAATGGGTTTTATCCGGTTTACTTATACTACAAAGAAGAACAGACATTAATACTTTCATATGGACTTAGCGAAACAAATGAATTTACAACTACATGGCCAAATGAAGTAATTGGAACTTCGAAAACAATTACTGACTACTTTAATAAAAAAGTACCTCGGTACGGAGATTCATACGTATACAAAGCATATAAAGTTGTAAATAATGGTGATTCAGTTACTTTGATAAATGATCAAGGAGTAGAAGTATTGGTTGAAGAACTAAATAACGATTTAAGGAACCTTCTAGACCGCTACAAACAATGTTTTGATGTTGTAGAACAGAAACAAGTAACCTCAGAAGTTGGGATTGGACTCTTTTACATGGAAAAGCAATTAGAAGATTTCTTAATTCAAAATTGGGAACATACAGATTTAGGTAAAAGGTTTGATTTGATTGTTGAAGATGGAGAACTTAAAAGTCAGCAATATAGAACAGATATTGGTCCAATAGATATTTTAGCTAAAGACAAAATTAGTAAAAACTATGTAGTAATTGAGCTTAAAAAGAATCAAACAAGTGACGATACATTAGGACAATTAGCCAGATATATGGGATGGATTAAAGAAAAACTAGGGGATAACAATGTAAAAGGCATTATTATCGCAGGTGGTTTTGACAAAAGACTTGATTACGCTGTGAAAATGATTCCTGGTACAGAAGTTTATAGTTATCAAATTGATTTTAAGCTAGAGAAAATAAATCAGTAATTTGGGTAAGTGGTGGTGTGAATTTAAACATTACTTTGTTCATCAACCAAATATCTAGCTTGCCAAGTATATTGGGGAAGAATATAATTTCGATGTGAAATACCTTCGAATCTTTTCACTGCCTCTCTTTTTTTTATTCTTTGTTTTTGTCTTTCAACTTAAATCCTATGCGACAAGTGGATGCTGTTCTTGGCATGGTGGTGTTGGATATTGTGATTCTTCAGTAGGAAGATATGTATGTAATGATGGTACTTACAGTCCATCATGTGGCTGTAATTACATTGCCCCTAAACCCACTTGTGATAAACCAGATTTTGAAGAAGGTGTGACGTTTGAAAAGAAATTATCAAATGCAAGTTGTACAAAATATAATCTTAATGCAAGTTGGGATTATGGTTGGTCAGAAGATGGTTATAGCCTAAAATTAGACAAAAGCTCAAACACAAGTATTGGCGATTCCATTGATACGGAAGAAACAAGCTATAATTTTAAAAACTTAACTCCAGGAAAATATTACTTGCATATTAAATCTGTAAATAGTTGCGGAGGAAGTAAAACATATCATTACAAAGTCGAGTTAAAAGAGCAATTACCAGACTTTAGCTATACTTTAAATTCAAACAATAACGAGACGGTTCTTAATTATCAAACCAAATGCGCTGAATCAATCAACTATGTATCTAATGACAAAGTCATTAACATACCTTTAAACACCGGTAAAGTAACTTTGAAGCAAAGTGATACTCCCATTACATACACTTTTAATATCAAGCAAGGAAAAAAAGTAGTAAAGAAGGAAGTCAGTGTACCAGCAATTACAAAAAGAGACATTGTCACAACTGCATCTCAAGAGAAAGCAGTATCAGGTAAATCAGAAAAGAGTGAGAAAAGTGATAACTCAAATATAATACCTTTATTATTTTTTTCTTCTCCTTTTCTATACATCTTATACCACTACAAAATAAAACCTATTTTTAAGAAGCAGGAAACACAATAACCAAAGTTGATCTCTATAAAACCGAGTATTATGAATAAAAATGCAGAAGTATATTTGAAACAAGTTTTAGACCATTACCTAACATCTAGAGACTTTAATGGATTACCATTAGACCTTGAAGATCTCAAAAAGTTACGTGATGAAATAAAAGTATTAGTTCAGAACGATAAAATATATCTAGGGAATAAAAGTAATGATTCTAGTTATTATTTGAATAACTGGGATATAATAAACTAATAGTAAGTAACAACTGAGACTTTATACTCCTTTTCTAAGTCTGATATCTCTTCTGTATAAGTATTATCATTATTAACGTTCAAAATAACTTCATATGGTTCAATATTATTCTTTATAATATATTCCCTAATATCACTTATCTTTAAGTAATTTAAGTTAGCAAATAACAAGCCATCTTTCAGGCCTTTAAGGCCATTATGCCCTGAGAAAGCATATTTGAACTCAAGAACATCATTCTTTACAAATATATCTCCACCAGATACGTAATTAATCTCTTTTTTAGACAGAAAGTATAACGCAATAAAGTGTAACTTATTGAAGTTTATAAAAGTATCAGCCGTAAAAAGTATATCTCTACTACTTTGATAAACATCATCAGAACATCCGTATGTATATCGAATCCCTAAGGATTTAAGTATAGATGAACAACTCAATGTACTTCTTCTAGACTTACATGGTTCTAAAGTAGTAAATACCTCTAATCCTTCACAGTTTATGGATAGCAAATTCAAGTATCTTTCCAATTCTTTTACAAGTTCAAATTCGAGTTCAACACCAAGTCTGTAGTATTCTAAAACCTTCTTAACAAAGATCTCTACCTCTTTTCTATATTTTGAAGTTGAGGATTTTGACAGAAGCAAGTTAAGTAATACAACAATTTCAGCATGTGCTTTATCATTACCATCATTCTCAAACCATTCCTCAACATGTCCATAATAACTTAGAACAGCAAAAACTTTAGGATGAATACTTTGAATTGCTTGTTTATCTAAATATGCGGATATTAAATTAGACACGTTCTGATTTTTAATTTTCGTAATATTCTTTGCCTTTCTTAGAACTATAAGTGAATTAGGGTAGGTAGAGTTATTATATTCATCTATTTCCTCATTACTTATAAATTCGAATCCAGATTTAAGTAGTGAATAATTAAAGATATTTCGAACATAAGAAGTTATAAAAGTTCGGTCTGTCATCCCATTATTTGTTGAGAATGTATCTGGATGATTAACCGTTAAAAAATAGCCACCTTCTTTAACTTTAAGTGATAAATCAGAAGCCAACTTCTTAATCTTTGAAGTGTATTTCTCAAAGTTATATATTGCTTTGTCCCAATGTTTTCTACATTCAATTGGATCAGTAAAATAGCTATTACTACTAATCCCGTTTTCAATACCATAAAGTCCAATGAACAAATCATCAAATGGGTGTTTTGCAACAATAGCGTCATACTGGATATTCGTGCTATTTTCAGCCCATAGAAAAACATCTGTCGTTAGTAATTCGCTGTCGCTCCTGAATCCAAATTTCATAAACCGAGAACGTAATTCAAGAATCTTACTCTCACCGAAAAAATTGAAGAGATCAAGTTTATCATATCTACCTTTATACCCCATTAGAGCAAATGCTAAAGACAGTTCCTCTGCATCACCAGGCAGTAGTTCAAGTACTTTAGAACATTCATCACCAAACAACTTATGAATTACAGGTGTAACCTTAGTTGTTATATAAGCATTTCGGCCTTGCATTGACAAATCAAAGTCATTAATTGAATAGTCATTGAAATTACCTTCTAAGAAAACTTTCCTTTCAAGTAGATGATCTGTATTTACAAAAGATACTGTAGGATCGTATAGTTTTACTCTTAATTTTGGATCCACTTAACTACTAGCTAATTTGAAAGAATTTTGGGGTGGAAGATGGGACTTGAACCCACAACCCTCGGTTCCACAAACCGATGCTCTAACCGATTGAGCTACATCCACCAAAACAAACAGATTATACTAAAAAAAAAGAAAAAACGTAATTAACTATTTTTAGCATCAATAAATATGGATGCTATTGTATCTGTAACTACTCCCATGTTTTGATCTTTCTGTATAACATAGGTAAAAACATGTAAACCATGAGGAGTAATAAAATTACATGATATTAGTGTTTCAGGTAATTCCTCATACTTATGTACACAAGAAATAAAACTAATTGGACTTCCAAACTCCGCACGAGAATATTCTTTAAGAAGAGCTTTAAATGCAACTAACAACATTTCATTAGTAAAGAAGACTCCTTCATATATCCTTACCATATCATCAACACTTGGAAGAATAGGAGTTGCATCTACTTTCAACCTCTCTACAACCATATTGTAATATGGATGATTCTTTCCATTATCAAACTCTCTTGTTTTTAATACAACCTCATTTTTCACAGGTTGATTATATCCCATAGCGTATTTTAAGAGCAATTGATATAATATTAAATTACTTTAGAAACATAAATATGAATGGTAGAAAACTTATTACATCAACATTAATACTAGCGCTAGCCGCACAAGCATGCGCACAAGGAAGAGATACGGCTCCAATTCCTACAGCTAACCCCTCCCTACTAGAACAACAAAATTACGAAACATATGAGATAGGTCAAACTGCCAATATCAATCTGGATGACCTAAATGTCTCGTTTTACATCCCTTCAGGAGCACAAACAAATGGGATACTATCTATATTCATTCTAAAAGAGGAATCTCTGGAAATACTAGATCAATATTCAGAATATGATCTTCAAAACCTACCTACACAGACTACAAGAGAAGGAAGTAAAATATTGGTATCTGATGTAGATGGAAATCAATTTCTTCTAGAAAATGAAGCTATTATTGTTACCATGCCTGATGGAACAAAGATAGCATTCGTAGACGAAGGAGAAGATCCAGAAATATCAAACTCTCTTAGTATTGCAGGTGTTTTTAATGTAGTTAATCCTTAAATAATTAAAACTCTTTTCTGATATAATGCCATTAATGAAAATATTAGAAATAATAACAACTGATAATCACCTTGAAACTCTTCGAAAAGTATCTAGAAAACTAACTAAGGAAGAAATACATTCCAAAGAAATCCAGGAATTTATAGATACTCTCATTCACACTGCAAAAAACGCTAAACTACAAGCAGGATGGGAAAGTGCAGGACTAGCTGCTGTACAAGTTAATAATCCTGTTCAAATATTCATAGCAAAAGACCTAATACACGATATATTTAAAGTATATATTAACCCTGAAATAGAGTTTCTAGGAACAAGTAAGGATATAAAGTTAGAGGGATGTTTAAGTATTCCTAAAATAACAGGAAAAGTAGAAAGAAATAAAAGAGTAAGAGTTAGATATTTAGATAGAGAAGGAGTAGAACAAAAAGAGAAGTTTGATGGCTTTAACTCAAGAATAATACAACACGAATACGATCATCTACATGGAGTATTGTTTACTGACAAGCTGATCTAATTCCTTTTCTCCCATATATAAAACGCCTGCTTTTCTTGTCCATTGTTATACCTTAATCCTAATGAATCAAATAATGGATTCTTTGAACTATTTCCACTCTTCCAATCTGTTGTGTCATTTAAAAACACAATGTTAATAAAAATGAGTGATTTAGAGTCAGGTAAGCTTAATATCCTTTTAATATATTCACTTTGCATCTCTTCTGAGAAGTTAAAGCCTTTAAACTCTAAATCTTGAGTAGGCCAAGAAGTTTCTGTAATTGCATATGGTTTAGTTGTAATACTTTCTAAATCAGAAAAATAAGTAGATGGAATACTATTTACATCTCCATATTCTAGAAATGGATAAACTGTATAGCCGACAAAATCAACATCACTTTCAAACTCCTTAACTAAACTTGAATTGCTTTTTTGACTAATACTCATTAACGTTGCTTTGCCTCGAAGGGAATCATATTGAAAAGAGGTAAATACACCAATGTTAGGATAATTATCATTTATATGTTTAGAAATCTTTTTAAATTCAGACTTAAATGTAGAAAACTCTTTAGGATATTTAGATTGAATTAAGTTTATCTCATTTCCAATACCAATATATTTAATATTTTTCCTCTCTTTTAATATTCTATCTATGTTTTCTATTACTTCTCCACTGTTTTTCCAATCTGATGGTGTTTGAAAACCAAATAAGACATAAGTATCACCTTTCACGTTCTTACTTAAATTCAACGCAGTTTCTACTTCGTTCCAATTAAGATGAATACCATAAATATCACTATATCTATTTATATCTTTCCAATACTTATTTAAATCATTAATACTTGAATTAGGGAAATTTGAGGGAACATAACCTGAGATACCATACTTAGTTCCTGATGTTTTATCTTTATCTTTTACATCTCCTTTAAGAAAGTAAAGTGATACGAAAAGTATGACTACTATTACAAAGACAAGTGATAGTCGTGATAAGTTTTTCATTAAATAATACTTTACAGATTCACACTAATTATTACAAGAAGAATATATTACAGAAAAGATCCTCTACACGTAGAATTATTTACAGATAAATTGATTTGGATACTAAATCTTTACGACTTAAGTATAACAAATTAAATTTCTGGAATAGTGTCTGATGAAAACTCTTCAAACTCATGAGTCTCTAAATTATAGCTATACCCAAATATGAAAGGGTCACATGTATGGTCAAAAATCGAGATTGTTACTCTTTCAACATTTGCTGCTAATGTCGAGACTACTGTAGTAAAACCACTGATTGAATTCTTTTCCCAAAATCCATCAACCAACTGTAAGGGATGTGAAAAAATATCTTGTACTACAGAGAAAACAGCCATAGGATAATCAAACTCTTGTGTACTATCCAAGGCCTTTAAATAATAAATATAAGCGTGAATTCTACCATTAGTATCAGGTTGCGATAGGAAACTCTCCAGCATAAAATTTCGAGAACCTTCTTTTCCTAAATTTTTAGACATAATTTGTAAGTTGCCTAAATTCAATACTAATTATTATACTCCTTACTCACCCCATAGCATAGAGATTTGAATAAGTAATATTAGTAATATAAACTAATTAAATATGGCTATAATACATACATACTCAGACAGAGAACAGAAGAAACTAAATATAAAGATATACTCTTCAATTGCAGTGATTGTAGGTGTAATACTACTAACTTACACAATTTCAACAATATTTTCTAAACCTCAACAGAGTAATATTCAAGAAGAGGTAAAAGAAATAAAGAAGTATTTATGCATAGACTCAAAAATAGATGAAAGTATAAAAGAAGAGATAGAAAAGTTTAGAGAAAAAGAAAACCTAACCCTTGAAATATCAAGTGAAAGTAGTGAGTGTGATATTAAGATTGTAAGAAACCCACAAGATACTAACCCATATATACTATCAAGCTACCAAGTATACTCAGTAGTTACTAACTTTAAGAATACACTTGAAGAAATAGATATAACTAAACTAACAGAAGGTTTAAACTCTCAAAAGTATGATAAATATACAATAATATGGAGCAAAGAAACGGATACTTTTTTAAGATCAAAATATGATTTTGGAGTAGGGCAAACAGTATATTCAGATTCTGAAATTAAAAAGAAACTTGCTTCCTCCCAAGAATTCATAGCAATAGTTCCGTTTGAAAACATTTCCTTAACTTCCAAACTACTCACTGTAGATGGAAAGAACATATTAAAAGATGATATAGGAGTATCAACATACACATTAACTGATAGCTACTGGTACAGTGCAGACCAAGAGTATAAAGAGATAACAAAAAAGTTAGCCGAAAGTGTACTACCTAAGAATAACTTTGAAAAAGAGAAACTAACATCAATTACACTAACTGGTACAAGTGCGATTGGTTCAGATATGTACAATGTAAATATTCTTGCTGGAAAAAATATCAACTATATGACAGAACAAATTAAGAGCTATGTACCGAGTAGTGAGTTTCTACATATTAGTAACGAAGTAAGTATATATAAAAATTGTATACAAAAAATACAATCTACATACCTATGTTCAATTGAAAAAGACTTCTCGATAATTAAAAAGCTAGGTGTAGATATTGTAAACGTAAGTGGAAACCATATTATGGACTTTGGTTATGACACTTTTATCTCAACACTTGAGTGGTATGAGAATAACAAAGTACCATATTCAGGTGGGGGTAAAACAGAAGAGCTTTCACAAAACCCAACCATAGTTAAATATAATGACTTAAAAATTGCATTCTTAGGATATAACTTCATGCCCCCATACTCATACTACGCAAGAGGAAATAATGGTGGAAGCACAAACATAAGTTTTGAGATTATGAGAAAAGGAATAGCATTAGCAAAAAAGAAGGCTGATATTGTAGTTGTAGATATGAACTGGGCAACAGAAACACAAGATACAATTGATGGTTCTCAAAGAGATTATGCAAATAAAGCTCACGAGTTTGGTGCAGACATCGTAAACGGTGTTAGTTCGTACTCAATTTTAGGATCAGAAATTAATTCAGCAAGTACAACATTTTATGGACTTGGTGGATTTATACACCCTTTGGCTAAAAATGGTATTATGGTTAGACATATATTTTATGATAAAAAATATATAGCTATTGAAATAACTCCAATAACCTACGGAAAAGACCATATACTTCAAATAGCTCAAGAAAAAAGTAGAGAAGATATAATGAATCAACTATATAAAACAACTACAATAAATTATAATAAATAAATAAAATGAAGAAGTTTTTAATTCTAACACTATCAATATCTCTATTATTTTTTCCGTTCTTTGTTAATGCTCAAGAGGTTGAAACAACCGACATTGCTACCAATATTGAGCAGGAGAGAATGCAACAACTTCAAGATGAGTTGGGAGTAACAATACCAGAGGAAACTGATAATCCAAATCATATCATTACATTCAAAGATCCATCAGGAAAAGGAGTTAAACTTGAAATAGATGGTCAAGGTTTTAAGACAATTAAAAGCCCATACACACTACCATCACTTGGAATTGGTAGTCACATCCTAACCTTTAGATTTGTTGATAATCAACAATCATCCCAAACTCTAGATCAAGATATTGTAATCGTCCCTAGAACTCCAGTAATAACGGCACCTGAAAATATTAGTAAATCAGAGGTAACAGTCAAAGGAACTGCACTTGCTGGTTCAACAGTTGAAGTATTTATCTCTGGTGATACATTAAATTTTAAAGGTAGTGCAACAACAAATGCAGAAGGTAATTGGACATATACTTTCAAACAATCATTTAAAAATGCTGTATACACTGTAATTGCTAGAACTAAAAAGAACGGATTTTCTAGTACACTTTCCGAACCAATTGTTTTTGAAATAAGTAGTAAATCAAACTCAGGAACTCAGGTAAATAATGTAACAAAACCAATATACTTTAGCTTTAAAGATCTTAATCTAAATAACCTTGTCGACACAGTTAAAAGTAATCCACACTTAGTAATATTGGTTGTAGTCAGTGCTGTATTAGGAGGAATAATCTCATGGATTATAGAATCACTCTCAACAAGAAAAGTAAATAAAACTGCCGAAGGAAAATTCATTAACCTTCTTAATGAAAAAGAGAAGGGTAGAGTAGATACAAAAAAGAGTGTAAAGAGCAGTACCAAAGATACAAAGAAAATGACACTCAAAGAGAAATTTGAGAAAGCAGGATTTAAAATTCCAGAGACCGAAACACCTGAAAAGACTCTAGAAAAAGAAGAGTTCTTAGAAGCATACAAAGAACAGGACCCAGATAATAATAAAGGGGTAGAGAAGAAAGACGAACCTAAAAGTGATAAAAAGAAGGTATCAGTTAGCCTTACAAGCAAGAAGTAAGTACTTTTATTCGGCTTCTTTTAACTCGAAAGGTTCAGCACCAGGAATAGTTACAAAAACCAATGAATAATCCTGAACTCCAAAAGAGTTATGATGAGCGATATCGAAGAAAAATGCTGGTGATATATCTCTAATTTGTGATAGTCCTTTATCATCAAACCAAGCTTCATAGACATGAAATGATTTAGTCCATTCCTCTTGAGGAGTATCTCTTAAAAATTCCATTAATAACCCTTTATATCTATTCCAATACGGCTTATATCCTTGTTTACTCTCAATAAGTGCTTTAAAGGCAATAGGATCCATTTCTTTTCTAATTGTCAAATTTGGTAATTCTGGCATAATAACAGCTTAGCTTATCTTATAGTATATTATACTCCTAATTAAGTGGTAATTAAACGTGCCAGAGGAGGGATTTGAACCCTCACCACTTATTTAAGGTGACTACGACCTGAACGTAGCGTGTCTGCCAATTTCACCACTCTGGCTTAATTGAATTCCCACAGATTAATGTTCTTTAATCTTCGTTGAGGGAATTTAGCATCACTATTATTGAAGTTCTTTATATCTTTTCGAATTACATAGGTATATGAAGGCTCATACAGAAATATCGCTGGAGTATCTGTAAGAATTGCTTTCTGAAAACTTACATAGTTCTCGTACCTTAACTTTTTATCTAAAGATTTTCTAGCCCTCTCTAAATATACATCCACCCTATCAAACTTAAATCCAGATATATTTAAATTAGGGTAATCAATCTTTAATGAGTGCCAAATATTATACTGATCTGGATCAATTGAAACCTCAATCTCATAAAGAATTATTTCAAAATCTCTCGAAGCTAAAACCTCACGAGTCATCTGATCATATGTCTTTGCAACAGGGTTTAATAATACACCTTCCTTTTCGTATTCAGAAACTAAGTATTTAACTAATGTACTATTGGAAGGATTATCTAAATATGTTAAATCAAGAGAGAGTATCTTTCCATCTGTTGAAGTATAGAAACCACTTGTTGCGTTTTTAGTATATCCAGCAAGTTTTAGCTCATCTGCAGCAAGCTTTTGATTATATTTTAAGTAGCTTAAGTCTGAAACATATGCCCACGAAGTAACCGGAAGTGGACTTTGAGATACCTTACCATCAATCTTTAAATCATAGATGAGTTTATCCTTATCCAATAAATATGTAAGACCTTTTCGAATTGAAGAATTTGCAAACTGAGGAAGTCTAGTATTAAAGAATAGAATCTTCTTCCTATACGGTAGGGAAAGATTATATTTATTAAAACTTCTCTCATACTCAGAAACAAAGCTCGTATTACTTGAGTTATATGTACCAAACCCATCAATCTTGTTTGACTTGAATGCATACTCAAGAGTCTTAAAATCTGGGAACATTCTAAACTCAATATTTTCAATCTTTACGGTTTGAACAGTATATGGATTTTTAGAAAGTACAATTGAGTCAGCATTATTTTTATCTACATAGTATGGTCCACTACTAACTGGGTATTTATCAAACTGAGTAAAAGCAAAAGAATCAGGTGTTGTGTTCTGCAAAATATGTTTCGGAACTATATATACAGCAATAGATTCAAAAAAGGTCGCATTAACCTCAGGAAGAATAAACTTAACCTTTAAATCTGATACCTTCTGAATCTTCACATCTGAAAGAGAAGCACCAAAAGTATCAATTGAATACTTCTTAAAAAGCTCTTGAGAAAATTCAAAGGTAAATACAACATCATCTGCAGTTAACTTTACGCCATCTTGCCAGTACATCTGATCTCGAATCTCAAAAGTATATGTTCTTTGATCGGACCCGACATTCCAACTCTGAGCAAGGGAAGCTTGTGGATTACCTTGATCATCAATCTCTATAAACTTTGAAAATATTATTTCTTGAATATCTCTATCAATCTGATTACTTGATAAATATAAAGGGTTTAATCTTGAACTACTACCAACAACACCTTCAACAAAGGTATTCCTTTTCTCCCTATTTATATAGTCTGCAAAAGTAGGAGAATATATAACTGAGAAGAAGAGAAATGCTGTAAAGATGAAAAGTATTACATGACTAAAGGGTGTTGTAGCAGTATATAACTTCTTTAGATTTACTGGATATTCCCAAAGGAAATCTCTTAGTACCATTACTTTGTATACTTAACAATCACAAATGAAATTACACACATCAACAATCCCAAAACGATTGTAAAATAGTATAAGAACTTTTCTAAACCTCGCTTGGTTCTAAACACTTCACCACCACCTCCAAACATTGAACCCAATCCTTCCGCTCTGTTTTGTAATATCACTGATAAAACAATTAATGCTGAGATTACAATCTCAACAATCATTAATATATTTAAAATATTCTGATCCATAATAGTAATATAAAATTATTCTTCAACTGGCTTTTTCAACCCCTCCATTATACCACTTAAAAGACTTGCAAAGAGTACACCAAATATCATTGTTAACCACATATCCATTTTAAACGATGAAATAGTAAGTACTCCCCAGTTAGTTTCCTTAAACACTGAACCTGATATTGATACTCCTGGTACAAATGTAATAAGGAGGTAGAAAACTCCAAAACTCAAAATTGAAGCACTTAACCAATATGTAAGTATATTATTCTTCACCGTTAAAAACTTTAGAAGAGGTTTTTGCAACATAATACCAATCGAAAGAGCAACGTAAGTAAGAATTAAATATAATGGGTCACTTGGAAGCTTAACACCACTTAACATAGAAAATACAAATGAGTATATTAAAATATTTAAGAACAACGAAAAGAAAAATTTTTTCATATTCTGTTTGATTGCTTTATTAATATTATATATACTGGTTTGGAATAATATAATTGATTGGAATAATGAAGTCCAGAACTTTTGCTAAAATCGTATGTACAATTGGTCCTTCTAGCTGGGATGAAAAAACTTTAAAAGAACTTGCTGCTGCCGGAATGAATGTGGCAAGAATTAATGCCTCATTTGCTGATTTTGAAGAACTTGAAAGAGTTGCTTCGTTAATTAGAAGAGTTGCACCAGGTGTAACAATACTTCTTGATACGATGGGACATAAGATTCGAGTAACTGGATTTGAAGAAGATATTAAAGTTGAAGATGGAGATACAATAGTGCTAATGCCGGATACTGGTGACAAGCTTTTAAAGGGCTACATTGCCACTACATACCCTGAACTATATAAATATGTAACTAAAGACGTAAACATTCTAATAGATGATGGAAATGTAATCCTAACCGTTGAAGACGTAAAAGAGAAAGAAGTACATTGTAAGGTAATTGCTGGTGGAATAATTAAAAGAAGAAAAACAGTTAACGTTCCAAATGTACACTTAGATTTCCCTGGACTAACAGAAAAAGATAAGAAAGATATTAAAAACGGAATTGAGAGTAATCTAATAGATATAATCTCGGCATCATTTGTTAGAACCAAAGAAGATGCACTTCTTTTCAGAAAAGCAATGGGAGAAACACACGTAAAAATGTTTGCAAAACTTGAAGATTGGGAAGGTGTTAAAAACTTTGATGAAATACTAGATGTCGTAGATGGAATTATGGTTGCAAGAGGAGACATGGGAGTTGAACTTCCACTTGAAGAAGTACCAATACTTCAAAAGGAAATGGTTCAAAAGTGTAGAAACCAAGGAAAGCCAGTAATAGTTGCAACTCAAATGCTTGAATCAATGAGAGAAAACTTAAGACCAACAAGAGCAGAGGTAACAGATGTTGCAAATGCTGTTCTTGATGGAACTGACATGGTTATGCTCTCTGCTGAAACTTCAACAGGAAAACACCCAGTTCAAGCAGTTAAAATGATGAATACAATTATCACAAGAACTCAATCAATAAACAAAACTTCAATCATTACAACACCAAGTAGTGCAACCATTGAAACAGATGTAATCACTAGAAATGTAGCTAGAATGAGTGAAGAACTAAATCTTAAAGGAGTGATTGTTCTATCTAAAACAGGCAAAACAGTTGCAAGTCTTGCTCGACACAGACTTAGTATTCCAATATGGGCAATGACAAATAATCCTCTATTAGTAAGACAATTCACCCTATACTACGGAGTATCAGGACACCATATAAACAACTTCTCAGGTCATAGAGATGATTTGATAAAACAAGTAGTAGGAGCAGTATATTCACAAGGAGAATTGGAATTAACTGATAAAATCGCTATAATCTCCGGTAGTTCAGTGCACAATAGAACATCTAACTCAATTTTAGAGATTGTTACAGTTTCAGAAGCATTAAACTAGTAACTGGTGACGTAGCCAAGTTGGTAAGGCAGAAGTCTGCAAAACTTCTATGCGCGGGTTCGAGTCCCGCCGTCACCTTATATTATTGCATTTTGCATCATATGGGTCACACTTACACACAAATGTCACATGAAGTCTTATCGGCAGCAGAATATTTTGATTATGCAGTTAAAGCGTTTAATAAATCACTTTCAAAAGATCAATCTAATTTACTAAATGATTTGACTGTTTACGACTTTCAGTTTCGAGATAATGATAATTGGCTAGGGGAAGGTGAAAAGCCAAAACTATATATTGCGAAAGTTGGCCTTATGAACTGGCAATGTTTAGATAACAACAATACTTTTGAATCAAGTACAGGTACGAGAAGAGAAGTAGTATTAGCACTTACAGTAGAGCAACTTTCAAACGTATTAGGCAAAGCACAAGCCTTAGAGATGATAAAAGAAAGAGCCTATATCAAGGAAAAGTAAGTCATTTCCCCATAATTAATTATACCTTCATATTCTTGCAAAAGAATATCCTCTGATCTATAATTACCCAGACCCGCCTGCAAGAGTAGAAATACTGTTTGCAGGCCCTAATTCAAACATTCACCAAATATGACTAAATCTAGCTCCATACTTATTGATGGGAGTAACTTCTATTTCAAGCTTAAAGACCTCAAACTTAATCGTCTTCTAACTTTCAATTTCACAAACTTTAAAACATACCTTGAAGATAATAAATATACTTCAAAGATTAATACCTTCTATGTTGGTGCAGTTAAAACTGATGGTACTAAAGAATTTGATAAAAGGCATGCTGATCAACAAAAACTGTTGCTTAATCTTAAAAAAAATAAATATAGTTATAAACTAGGATATTTATTAAAAAATGATGGGAAGATATCTGAAAAAGGCGTTGATGTCCAAATGGCAACTGACCTTCTAATTCAAAGTTATGAAAAAAAAGTACAAACAATCTTTCTAGTTAGTTCGGATACAGATTTGATTCCTGCAGTTAAACAAGCAATTAAACTAGGGGTAGAGGTGGTATATGTAGGATTTAAACATTTACCAAGTAAAGCATTAATGAGATCATGTTCTAGATTCATACTTCTAGAAAAGAAAACAGTAACTCAATTTTTAAAAACTAAATAATATGCAAATAGATTTTAAAGGAAAGATATACCAAATTAAATCAGAGCAAGTTAATGGAAAACACTTTGAATATGCACAAAGAGCACCTGGTACAAGAATCATAATCGATAATGGGAAAGAAATACTTCTAACTAAAGAATTCAGAAGAGAACAAAATACCTATGACTATAGAATACCTGGAGGAAAAGTATTTGATACTCTCCAAGAGCTTAATAACTTCACAGGAGATATGCTTGAGAAGGCTAAAGAAGGTGCAATTAGAGAAGTAAAGGAAGAGACGGGGATAGTAATAAAATCTTTAGATCTTTTAAAACTTTCAAAATGTGGTGCCACCGTTATTTGGGATCTATACTACTTTGTTTCTAAAGAGTTTGAGATTACAAAAAATTCTCAAAAAGAAGAAGATGAAGATATATCAGAAGGATGGTACACATACTCTGAAGTTATTGATATGTGTAAGAAAGGACTTGTTAATGAAGATAGGACATTAGGAATACTACTTAAATATTTATTGAATAAATAATATTTAGAACTAGTTACTTCCCCTTATAATTGGGAGTCTGTGTAAATTTGTTCCATCATGTAGGATTAAAAATGATGAATAGCTATTATCAGATTCCCGTTGATAGGCAAGTCCAATATATTCTTTATTGACTATTGCCTTTCTTACGATCTCCTCATACGCTGAGTCCAGTACAAATAGGGTTGACTGAAACATAATACCAAAGACATTTTGTGTATAATTTGTAAAGCTAACAATTACACCTTCATCACCTATTAATTGAGTTCCATATATATTTTGTATATTTGAATCAGGTAACAAATAATCTACAAGTTTAACCCCGACAGGGACACCTTTGGAAGTTACCACTTTAATTTTGTTTAATTCTGCCGTCAAATCAAACCCTGAAGTGTTAAAATTGATAGGAAAGTGAATTTGATTTCCCTCATGTTCTAGAACAATAGTACTTTTAACACCAAACTTTTCTCCATTAGAGGTATACACAGGGACATCAACAATCTTAGGTTTAAAAGATTTACCTGATTTTAATCCGTTATCGACTTCAATAATCTGCCCTCTATCTTTAGGGGACTCAATATCTAGACAGTAGTAATTATATAAACTTTGATTTGAGTTATAGCTTGGATAAACGACAATCTCACCTTGTTGTGGTCTTTGACTAACTGCGATATTACTATTTAAAAACCATGCACCATCGTTTGCTCTTTCAAATAGATCATATCCCTCTCTTGAAATAAACTCATTTTTATGTACCCAAAGATTACCCTTTGAAGAGTACAGACCATAACTTTCATTTGTGCTACCGAGTACATTCTTTTGAATATCCTTTATAACGTCTTCTGGCTCTCGTTTTAAAAAGTACTTACAATAGTGTTGGAAGAGAACTATCCTTGAGGCGTCCATAAGTGCACTTACACCTACGAGGTCTACATTTTCATCATTAAAAGTATTTGCAGGAATTATACTAAGTAAATGATGCATTGTATGATTAATAGCCCAATTCCCAATACCATAATTATAGTATTTTTGTAAAAATATTTTATCTTCAAAACTTACTTTCTCTTTGTTTTCAATTGATTGTTCAATAGTCTTATACTTACTTAAACACCAAAACATAAATTCATTAATATCTTTATCTAAATCATCAACATAGTAAGCAAATTGGGGGTAATTTAAGTCATTTTTAATCTGAACATATTCATAATCTTTAATACCATTTGTATTAAACATCCACTCGGAAAAAAGCGGGAAGGAATCAGGACCTTCAATTAACCAGCTTTCAAGTATTGAGTTTGCAAACCCATATTGCAACCCAATTAACTCAGCGTAATCTTCTAAACTAATCTCCTTCAGAATACTAATAAGATCTTTAAAATGTATTCCGTGATTAAATTCATGAATAACTGTTGAGAAAAATGCTGTAGGATTGTTATGCCACATCCCATGACCATACGGCGAGGGTAACTTGAAATCTAAGCCATCTGTGTAGTAATGTGCTTCATCCTTGTCTAATGTATTTTCTGTAAATATAGTAGGAATTCTTTCTAATGCACGTTTACAATATCCAAATACATTTAAAAGATTTTTTAGGAATCCCTTTGTCGCTTCATTATCTCCTTCCCATTTTTCATCAGGTTCATTAATTATCTCTACTTTCTCTAATAAATCCTCTGAGACTTCATCTTTTACAATTAATTCTTCAAGATTATCTCCATTTAAATGTGCATATATTAATGAAAACACATTAGTAAGATTAGGAAATACAATGTTATTTACTTTAACTTCATTTCCGCCCCAATTCTTTGTAACATTCACTAAACTTGTTAAGAATTTATAGTATTTCTTCAAATTCTTCTCCTGACTTAGATTTATGGCTTCATAATATGTTGAATCAAAGAAGGTTGCGTTAGCCATTGTGTCAAACAGTTCTTGTGGAGTTTTTGGATCAACTTGATCAAGTGTCTCATCTAAATTAAACAAAACAGTTCCGACTCCAAACATAACGGTGAATGCAGCTACTAAATTACCAGCATTTCTGATATTTGTCCTTCTCTGTAACCATGGTGTTGAACTTTTGAAAAAGTTTGTTGCCTTTAAAAAATCATCTTGTCTAATAATATCTACAATTTCAATTAACGAATTTGCAGTCTGAATATCTTTGCGTTTCATTCGGAATTCGTTTTTCCTTACTTTTTTTCTTATATCATTAATATCTTTGATACTAAGCTCTGAAACATCTTTATTTCCAAGTTCAACAACAGCTTCTTTAACTATCACAGGAACATTGCTATTATCTGTTGATATTAATTTAACTAATTGCTTCCAATTATCTTCAGATTTAGGAACTAAAATATTTAAGTATTTATCTAGTTCAGAATCATCCTTAAATGGCATCTTTTTTCTCTTATTTACAACTGCTCTACCATTCTCCAGATCTATATTGAAACAATCAGGAGCTAATTCTGATGATATAGAATTGTATATATTTATATCAACATTTGTAACGGGATTATTAAATCTGAGTTGGGAGTTACGAGTATTAAGATGGAATACAAAAAGTGGTTGTGGGAAATCAGCTTTAGATAAATCATTAATTCTCAAAAAATTTTGTGAGTATCTAACTGTCATTACCTGTATATCATCTTGAGGAAGGGAGTATGTAACTTCCCAAGGCACAACTTTCCCTAATTCATTTTGTTGCTGAAGAAAGGAAGGCTGAGAATATTGAAGATAATAAAAGTAAAGAGAATTTAACTCTTCAAATCTTTCGACCTCAAGTTTTGATTTTTCAACAAATTCACCGCTCATAACTATAGGCCACTATTTTACCACTTATTCAAGCAAAACCAAAGGGAAATAGGGTAGCGATATTGTGATAAAAGATACTTTGTAATATACTTACAACTATGCCGGGATGGCGGAATTGGCAGACGCGCTGGACTTAAAATCCAGTTCTCGCAAGGGAGTGAGGGTTCAATTCCCTCTCCCGGCATATACTACCCCAAATTAATATTTCAAATCTTAGTCATGC
>JACCDN010701524.1_pt1 | contig 19852 bp, 12 predicted proteins | sample 7441691 | NCBI WGS metagenome assembly JACCDN01 (sample SAMN15323439, study PRJNA562643) | freshwater metagenome | isolation source: river surface water | place: USA:Blue River Watershed | collected 2017-08-16 | reverse complement strand
CTGGCGCCATGACCTCCTGAATCACCTCCGCCTGCAGCATTGGGACCAGGTGGAATCTTGTCCAAATGCCATTGCCTGATGACATCCTCGACATCAGCTCGCGGCCTAGCGAACTGAGCCCGTGAAGAGTCTATGATTTCCTTTACGTACGTGGTTGGCTGCTTTGCAATCGGCGTCATGCCCATGGCAGAAAAAGGCGGCGACGTCACGCCATCGATCATCAGCTTCAGATAGAGCTGATATTGCTGCAAATTCACGAGATCTTCAGCGGTGAATTGCGGCACGAATTCCTTTTCGAAGACTGCTGCATCATATGCGCCAACGCGGTATACGGCCATCGTTCCGACGTTTCCGAATACGGCCGCACGAACCTCTTCTGTCATCTGTTCGATATATTGATGAGCAATGACGAGTGCCAGCTTGTATTTGCGGGCCTCGGACAATATGTCGGCGAATGACTCATTGGCAAAAGACTGGAACTCATCCACGTACAGATAGAATTCCGGAGCCTTCTTGAGATCGCTTTCCGACATGTCCGCGCGGGACATCGCCGCAAGATAGATCTTGGTAATGATCATTGCTCCGAGCAAGTTCGCATTCGCCTCTCCTACTCTTCCTTTCGAGAGGTTGATGATGAGAATCTTCTTATTATCCATGATCTCGCGGATATCGAAAGAAGACTTTGGCTGACCGATGATGTTTCGGACAAGCGGATTGGCAACGAATTGACCGACCTTGTTCTGGATCGCTGGTGCCGCCTCAGCTGCGAATTTGTCGGTATATTTTGCATACTCATCAACCCAAAACGATCGCACTGACGGGTCAGTGATATTGTTCACGACAGTGTTTCGGAATTCCTTGTCCACGAGCATTCGGTTTACTCCCATCAGCGTCGAATCGGGGTACTCGAGAAGCGCGAGCATGATGTTCGAAAGGATGTATTCCATTCGCGCAGAGAAGGCGTCCACCCAGATTCGCTTGAATGCGGACATGAGACCGTTTACGACGAGATGTCGCTTTTCCGCCCCTACGTCTTCGAGCACGTTGAACGAGACCGGATGATCAAGGTCGAACGGAGCGAAGTATATGACATCCTTGATGCGATGCTCGGGCACGTATTCCAAAAGCAGATCTGCCGTCTTGCCGTGTGGATCGATAAAGGCAAGCCCTTCCCCATTCTGGATATCCTGAATCGCGAGGTTTTCAAGCAAGGTCGACTTACCCATACCCGTCTTGCCGATGACATACATGTGCTTCGATCTGTCTTTTTTCTTGATGCCAAAACGCACCCTCTTGTTGCGGGCATCCGTCTCTGCGAAATATGTTACTCGTTCAAGGTCTTCGTTCATGAATGTGCTGAAAGCTATGCATGAAGTATATCAGACAAACGCATCCATTGTCTGCACCCTTTCTCAAGTGATATAATTCGCTCGTACAAGGGCTTTTTACAAAATACCACATCTCAAAATCTCAATGAAAAAAATAGCAATCATAATAGCGATGCTGATCGTGATAGTGATCATCATAGAGCAGAGCATTGTCAGGCAATCGTCATCGAGCCGAGACGGAGCCGTCGTCATGAAAGGAATAGATTTCGAAGCGAAGACGCTGACAGGCAAGACGACAATTACAGGGCTCGACGGAAAGCAGGTCACATTCCCCAACCCGCTCAATCTTCCGATCATAGACGATGAGAATGACTGTCCTATCTGCCTTGATAGCGGTGTCTCATCTGCTGCGCCCGTTGATCAGTTTGGGCCAAAAAGGACCGAAACAGACGCGCGAAAGAAACTGGGCGATGCGGGAGTAAAGGTAAACAAGCCTTCGCCCGCAACGCAGCTCAAGGACATGCCTGACAAGGCTCTCGATGCGATGATTGCAGTCAAGGCCAAATCCGGTGCAGAAATAATGGTGACAGGCGGAACAGAACCAGGACATGCAACCCATGGCTGCGGGCTCCCCATATTTGATCTTAGAAAAAATCCAACCCTAGACGCATATCTTCGAAAAGGCAAAGCGGTCGGCATGACGAAGTTTGGAAATACGAAATATGATCTGGGAGAAGCTATTCCTGGATACACCCTCGAATGTACCGAGGAATTGAACAAGCCAGGAAGTGCCGGATCTGGATGGGCCAGCCATTGGCACTGCCGATTGATTGCGAAATCTTGCCAGGCTCCAGCAAAACCCGCTCCAACCGGAAAAATCAAGGCTCCGATCAAAAGCCTTGCCCCGACGAATCTGACAGAACAAGTAAACAAGGGCCTATAGGAAAAACGAAGACGTAACAAAGCCCGCGGAGAAATCCGCGGGCTTTTCGTTTCGCCTTGTACCGGGCGATGCGGTGACTGGCCTCACTTCGGCCCGATCTGTGGCTGGCGATCAGACGTCTCCGATCCCGTCACAACCGGCGGCTCAGCCGGCCCCTCCGACCCGCCGACTCGATCGGCAGGAAAGGAGAATAGCCGTGGCTCGCCCGTCTCCGGGTCGCGCATGACGAAGACGTCAACGCGCTTGCCCACGGGATTCGTCCAGGCATAAAACGGCACCCCGTCCCGGGTCGTCCCATGTGGAACGAAATCAAGTGTCTGCCCTTCGGCAAGCGGCATGCTTGCCGCGGGCGCGATCCCGGATGGGATCTGTATGATTTGCGTCTGTGGGCCTTTGGGTTCCCACAAAAAGTTGGTAACCAGAGGTACAAGTGCCAGGACAAAAATGCCCAGGATTATAATCCAGCACCTCGGAGGGATCGCCCCCAATGGTGTAGATGCGGACGTTTCTGCTTTCATATTTTTCCTTTCTTCTTTCTTTTTTGTTTTTCTGCAAAGGAATCAAGCTGCGATCTAAGGGAAACGGCCCTAAAATCACGTGCTTGTCCGTACATATTATACAGTTATAGTAATATATTGTCAATATATTACGGGTGGTAATGTGCACCACACTATCGCCTATCCGAATCTAACCCTCATACGTACATGTGTCATATCCGAGGCCTTAATTAGGCGCTGAAATGGGCAATGCCCCGCCTGCTGTATACGTATTCGAAGCATCCCAGAGCATCCATCCCGTAAGGCCTACGTCATACGTGGCCTTGATCTGGGCACGAACAAGGTCGGCCGTATATGTCGCTCCGAGGTTGAAATCCTGAAGCCATGGTCTAAGCTTTAGCGGATTGAGGCCGACGGCCTTCATCTTCTTTATCCCGCCTGACATCGTATAGTTGATCACGTCATATGGATGAGCGGCAGGATTCGCAAATCCCATGAAATTCTTCGGATAATGCGAGGGGTATACCATGGGGCCGATGAAATCGACATAGGGAGCGACTTTTTCGAGAATCTGCCCTATTCCCAAATCGTCATTGTTGGTCGTGACAAAACCGAAGAGGTCTGCCGAGATGACCGGACGCGGTGCCTTGTCCCAATCAACGGTGATCTTTTTTCCATCAAGAGAAGAGTCGACAAGTCTCGCAGCCGCAGGATCAATGTCGAGTCCATATTCGCGTGCAAGATCGTCAAATGCCGGATCGGAGGCTGTCGTATATCTTGGCAATGCCGAAGACGGGACCTTTGCTGTCGGTGCAGCCGTCGAAGTGGGACTCTCTCCTGGAGATGCAGGCTGAGGAGGAACGAATTTCGAAACGCCCACGGCCTTCCCTCCTCGCAATTCCTTGTCTATGTATTCAAAAAATCCGCGCAATGCCTCCGATCTCTCTCGGTCGCCACTTACGGGAAAAGCGATGTCTTCCATATTGCCATCCGAAGGATAGCGTATGTAATCAAAATTTATCTCATCGAAGCCAAGCTCATGCGATGCGCGGGCGATCTGCACATTGTAATTCCATGCATCCTTCGATCCGGCGTCGATCCATGTGATACCCTTATGGTCTTTCCATACCGCTCCCGTGCTTTTTGTTTTCACAGCCCATTCCGGATGCTTCTTTACCATGCAAGGATCCTGGAATACTGCGACGCGTCCTATGACATAGATATTCTTTTCATGCAAGGACTGTATGAAATCTCCGGCGTCCTTGATCCTATTCTCAATGCAACCTTCTGCGATAACGGCGGCCGCAGCTCCGCTTGTCGGACCAGTTGCCTGGCCAGCGCCCACACCTGCCCCAGCTGCCGCTCCTGACAATGGCTGGAATGAGACCATCCCGGTATAATCCTTGATATCGATGACGACCGCATTGAGCTCTGTCTTGTCGATCAGGTCAATTATCTTATTCCTAATGCTTGGCGTTCCGGCAACCCAGCTTGAAATATAAACCGCCTTGACTGATTTTGGCACGGTTACATGTGTCTTCTGCACTACGGGCAAAGCCACGGCCTCTTCTTCGGCCTGATTTTTATTTCCCAAAAAAGAACCCGATACCGAACTGCTCGCCGAAGATTCTTCCTTTGCCGACGGAACGACATCGCGCGGAACGCATACAATGATGACGAGTATGGCGACAAGCGACAAAGCGACCCATATCGGCACGAAACCGGCGGTCTTTTCTTTTTTTGTTTCGCGCATGCGCACGTGCTGCATATTGCAGACATTGTATCACATGAGCGAAACAACGGCGCATCGATATCGCTATTTTTCAATCCGAGGAACCAGCACTACGAACTCGCCGCGCTTTTTGTTCTGATCAGTATTGATGCGCGCGATATGATCAAGAGGAAGAAGGCTTTCGACTTCTTCGAACATCTTGGTTAATTCACGGGCGATCGTGACAGGACGCATTGTGCCTGATGCCTCCATATGATCATGGAGCGACTGGAGTGCCTTTTCTATCCTATGCGTTGATTCATAGAAAATAAAAGCGCGCGGAGATATGGCGATCTCCTTGAACAATGTTTCCCTCCCCTTCTTGTGAGGCAAAAAACCGATGAATACGAATTCGTCGATAGGCATGCCCGCAATCGATACCGCAGCGGTGAGAGCCGACGGGCCTGGTACGGCCGCAATATGTGCGGATCCCAACGCCTCTCGAACCCTGGCGACGAGCACCGAGCTCGGATCAGATATGCCTGGCGTGCCGCTATCCGTCGCATACGCTATGTTTTTGCCCTCATTCAAAAGCTCTATGATGCGGTCGATCTTGGAATCCGCGCTCTGAGCATGATAGCTCTCGGTCTTGGCATTTATTTCATAATGAGAAAGGATCTTGCGCGTATTTCGCGTATCCTCGCAAAAGACGATATCAGCCTCACGGAATATGCGAAGGGCGCGATATGTGATGTCTTCCATGTTTCCGATCGGAGTTGCGACTATGTATAGCGTTCCTGGATTCATAATAAGGGAGATTGCGTATGTTATGCGTATAAAGGATAAGACGGCGAGGCCATATCGGGCAGATCAATCAAATCAATCATAGTCAGCCTCGACGCTCTGGAAAGAATCCTTCGCAATGACAATGTGATCGAGAATGCGGATGCCTATGATCTTGCCCGCCGAGATAAGCTGCTTCGTAATAGCGATGTCCGCATCGCTTGGAGTGGCAATGCCGGATGGATGGTTATGAGCGAGTATGACCGCAGCCGCTCCGTATTCCAAAGCCGGACGGAACACTTCGCGAGGATGCACGATATTGGAATTGAGAGTACCTATCGATATGGTTTCATCATGGATGACCCGATTATGCGTATCGAGATATATGCCTTTCAGCTGTTCCTTGGGCAATGAATGCATGTCCTTTGCATATTCATATACGTCCTGAGCGGTCCGTATGACGGAAAGGCCGAACTCGTTTTTCTTGTAGAGGCGCCTGCCAATCTCGCTGCAGGCTATGATCTGGCATGCCTTGCCAACGGGTATCTGCAATTCCTCAGCCATCTTGATTGGATCATGCTGCGACACGAGAGCGCTATGGCCATATTCCCTGACTACCCGCTTTGAGATCGAGGTCACGTCTTCTGACTTTGTGCCCGTCGTAAGCACGACAGAGATGAGTTCTTGAAGCGTAAGCGATGCGGGACCGCTTTCAGTCATCTTTTCACGCGGACGATCCGCATTCGGAAGGTCGCGGAGCTTCAGCGAATATGCCCGCATCGACGGAATGCCGCCAGCAGAGATATCAATCGATGTGCCGGCGCCAGAGTGCGTGCCTGAATATGACAGTCCCGTATCCGGCTCGAAATGAATGTCCGAATCGAGCAGCGAATACTCCTGTCTTGCTGATTTCACAGCAACGGAACCGGTCTGTTTTTTGATCTTTTTCCTTGGTGAAGACGTGTTCATTTGGCAATTATATCATAGGGGGTTTCTTGCAATTGCCGGAGATCTCAGCGATACCTATAGCGCAATATCGGTAAAGACCGTCGGATTCTGCATGTCGAGCATGATGCGTGCCGGAATATCGGACAGTTCCGTATCGGGATTCAATGCCTTGGCCAATGCATCACGCTTGTTCTCCCCTCGTATATGGAATAATGGATAATGTATTTTTTTCATAAAAGACAATGTCGTAGTAACGCGGAACTGGAATTCTTCGTTTGGAGCGCGATGTGCTTCATCGATCTCGACGACTGCCGTATCGCGGTCGCTCAAGAATCTTTGTTCAAATTCGACGCCATCGTATATTCCTGGAATGACGCCAGCGACATGGCCATCGGCACCCATTCCGAATAAGGCGATAATCGTGCCCGTCTTCTCGAAATCCCCCATCCAGTCACGAATATGCTTCTCGAACCGATCGGCATGGATAGATGCGCCTTCGCTCGCGCCATATTCCTCATATGCGATTTCACCACCTACGACCGAGGTGTTTATGCAGTATGCATCAACCGACATTAAATCCTGATAAAATTCCGTTGTCTGCAAGACATCGAAGTTGTTTTCCCCCATATCATCCGTAAAGCGCTCATCCGTTACCGTAACGGTCACTTCGGGCGTGAGGTATTCGGGATTGATAAAAGACAAGACATCGCGTGATGAACCCCCTCCGAGCATGAGGAGAATCGGCTTGTCGATATGGGCAGAAAGCAGGTCGTTTATGTATTTGCCCGCTTCGGCAGCAGGGTTTGAAGAGGTTTCTATAAGGGGTTTATTAGACATAGGGGTATTATAGCCATAAATGAAGATATTGAAACCGGGCCACATGACAACCGTTTGGCATTCTTTTCTTTGGTGCGAGTAGTAGGATTCGGTCCTTACAGGACCAGTACCCCAATTGGGTATTTTATCTCGCTCGCAATGCTCGCTCATAAACTACCTCAATCGGGCTTCGAATCCTACACGCTGCTACGCAGCTTACTCGCACAATATGAAAAACGCCCCGGAAGGGCGTTTTTCATATTGTGCGAGTAGTAGGATTCGAACCTACGACCCCATCAGTATCAGTGATGTGCTCTACCAACTGAGCTATACTCGCATGTACGGACCACTTTATCAAAGAAAACCCATGAAAACAAGGCTTCCCGACTCCAGCCAGGCATGAAAAAGGCGCCCCAGAAGGGCGCTTTTTTCCTAATATGACCTCAGCCTATGACCTATCGGATGTCTCCGAAAGCAACAGTCTTGAATGATACCGGGCCACCTTCGTCAGAAACGACAGTTATTTTGTCGCTTGGAGCGAAGTCAGAAGTATCGATCTTGCCGAGCAATGCAGCAATAGTCGGAGTCTCGATGAATACAGGTCGGATGGCATAGTACAAAACAAGCTGGCGCGTGCTGATCTCAGTATTGACGGCAGCTACGACTACCGCAGAAGGCCTCCATGCTGCCAATGCATAATAGAGTTCGTCATCGGCAACGGCTGCAAAGATCGCCTTTGCGCCCTCAGCCTTGGCATGAGCTGCGATTTCCTTTGCCTTTGCAAAGGCAGGAGTATCGACTTCCGGAGAAAATCCATAATGCGTAAGCTCGTCGATCTTGCCTTCCGTATATTTCATAACGTCGCTCATGAGCGTAGTCGCCTCTACCGGGTATTCGCCATATGCGGTCTCTCCTGACATCGAAACGGCACCGCTTCCTTCGAGAATCGCATTCGCGACATCCAATACCTCGGCTCGAGTCGGTCGAGGATTCTTGATCATGCTGTCGAGTACCTGTGTCGCGACCACTGATGACTTGCCGGCCTTGAATGCCATCTCCACCATCTTTTTCTGCATGTATGGCATTTCGCAGAATGGAACTTCGGCACCCAAATCCCCTCTCGCAACCATCATGCCGTCACACCACTTGAGAATTTCAGGAAGATTGTCGAATCCTTCTCGGTTTTCAATCTTTGAGACGACCTTCGGCTTGTATCCTGGGAATTCGTCAGTAATGGCCTTGATATCCATGAGGTCCTGCTTGCTTCGAACGAATGAGTGAATGATGTATTCGATATTGTTCTTTCCGCAGAATCGGATAAAGCTCTTGTCTTTTTCAGTCAATGCAGGCAATTCGATATGGACGCCCGGCGTATTGACGCTCTTCTTGTTCTTGATCGTTCCATTGTTCTGGAATACGCATCGGAGCGCATCGCCTTCCTTTTCCTGTACGATTATTCCGACTGTTGCATCATCGTATAGAATTACAGTGCCGGCAGGAACTTCATTGTGAAAATTAGGATAGTCTACGTGAATGACATTCATACCCTCTTTTGAGTATTCAAGGTTTCCAGAAACGTATACGGTCTCGTCACGCTTTGCCTCGAAAGGCGCAGCGACGTTCTTGGTTCGAACCTCAGGACCCTTGGTATCAATCATGATAGCGCAATGAGGGGCAACCTTTCGGATTCGATCGATAAGCACGGCCGCTTCCTCCTCCCCCTGATGCGCAGTGTTCAGCCATGCGATGTCCAGGCCAGCCGCAAATACGGATTCGAGGAAAGGTACCTCTGCCTTATTGTCAGCGATCTTGCCCAGGATCTTTGTTTTTCTAAAATTGATCTTCATAAATGATTGCAAATGAATGCGTTTTTTAATGCTATTCGAAATAATGAAACGACAGTATATCAATAAATACGTCCTGAAACAAGGCTTTTTTGACATGTGCCCTACGAAAAAAGCCACCGTTTGACGCGGTGACTTTTTCCAAGTTTGAAAATTTCATGCATAAGACCGATATTCGGTACTGAGAAAGCCTCTCCATCAAATCAATTCCCCAAACGTCACAATTTCATTTTTGTTCTGTTTGAACCCCTGTCTTTCCAGAATGTCCATGGATTTAGGTCCCATATTCCTCCAAGATTCGAGGCTCTTGAATGCCTTGTGCACAGATTTCAACTACAATGAAGAGCTGAAACCTATGCGCGAACGACCGTAATAAGGAGTACAGTACTATTTGCGAGTACGTACTACGTGCTTCACTTGAATGATTCCACGAGCAGCTTCCGCTACCCGTGCCTTGTTACGACTTACTCCCTGTCGCTGAGCTTACTGTAGGCCCGCGCATGGCGAGACTTCGAGTATTCCCAACTCCCTTGAGTTGACGGGCGGTGAGTACAAGACTTGAGAACGTATTCACCGCAGTATAGCTGACCTGCGATTACTAGCAATTCCGGCTTCATGAAGTCGAGTTGCAGACTTCAATCCGAACTGGCGCAGTTTTTCTGACGATTTGCTCCGGGTCGCCCCATTGCGTCGCGTTGTAACTGCGATTGTATTATGTGTGTAGCCCAGGGTATCAAAGGGCCATGCTGATCTGGCGTCATCCTCGCCTTCCTCCCCCACTCAAACTCACAACCATCCTTCTTTTTTCCCATCTGTCCTCGCACTAATTTTCAGTTTTCTTTCGAAAACGAAAATTAGGCTGTGGAGGCTGAGAAATAAAGAAGGATGCTTGTTCGTAAAACTTGCAAATTCCACGCGCCGATGTACGGCATTTGGTATTTGCAAGTTCATGATTTCTTTCTTATTCCGTGGCCTCCGCAGCCCAACTTTCATTGTCGTTAGACAATTGAAAGTTGGTGCGAGGACCAGACACGGAAAAGAAAGAAGTTATGAACTTGAGCGGGGGCAGTCTCGTGTGACACTTATAACACACGACGAGGGTTGCGTTCGTTACCCCACTGAAGGGAACAATTCAAACCACGAACTGACGACGACCATGCAGCACCTGCCTACTAGTCTTGCGAGGGCTCCGGTTTCTCGGAGCTTTCACGTAGGATTCAAACCCTGGTGAGGTTCTTCGTTTATCATCGAATTAAACCACATAATCCACTGCTTGTGCAAGTCCCCGTCTATTCCTTTGAGTTTTAATCTTGCGATCGTACTACCCAGGTGGTTCATTTAACGCGTTAGCTACGCCTCTCAGAGGGTCGATACTCCGAAAAGCAAATGAACATCGTTTAGGGCGTAGACTACTGGGGTATCTAATCCCATTCGCTACCTACGCTTTCGTGCCTCAATGTCAGGAATGTGCCAGTCTGCTGCCTTCGCTTTTGGTATTCCCCATGATATCAACGGATTTCACCCCTACACCATGAGTTCTACAGACCTCTCACACCCTCTAGTTTTGCCGTTTCCTGTGCAGATCCGGAGTTAAGCTCCGGGTTTTAACACAAGACTAACAAAACCACCTACGCACCCTTTACACCCAATAATTCCGGATAACGCTTGGGGCACTCGTATTACCGCTGCTGCTGGCACGAGTTTAGCAACCCCTTATTCATGTGGTACTATCAATAACTTTCTCCCACATAAAAGGTCTTTACATCCCGAAGGACTTCATCAACCACGCGACGTCGCTCCGTCAGGCTTTCGCCCATTGCGGAAGATTCTCGACTGCAGCCACCCGTAGGTGTATGGACCGTGTCTCAGTTCCATCGGTGGGGGTCAGCCTCTCAGCTCCCCTAGACGTCATAGCCTTGGTAGTCCATTACACTACCAACTAGCTGATATCTCGCGAGCCACTCCTTTAGCGATAAATCTTTACCCAATGAAATAAATCAGAGGGACCATCAAGTATTAGCTAATCTTTCGATTAGTTATTCCTGACTAAAGGGAATGTTACCCACGTGTTACTACCTCGTTTGCCACTAGAAAATTTTTGATGTAATCGCAAAGTTTCCCGTTTGACTTGCATGCCTTATCCAGGTCGCCAGCGTTCATCCTGAGCTAGGATCAAACTCTAATTATAAATCTCGATCACATGTCATTGCTGACACATGATTCCGATTCGTTGATCAAACAGAACAAAAACAAAAGAATGATGCTTGGTGTCTCGATATCATGGCTCCGCACGATGAGTGCGCTTCCATGATCCGAGACGGATTTGTGAATTAATTTAATTTTGATGCTTTCTTGTCACCGAGCGCCGAATTCAATACCTAAAGATCAATGGACGTTTGACGGTTCAAAGATCGATTGGTATTGAATTCGACGCTCGGCGCTTATGTATGAAATTGTCAACGCGCCGGTACGGGCCTTTCGGCTTGCGTTTCTGCGCTAACTTAAAACACCCTTTTCAAGGTGTATGGGCTATTATACGCAGAACGATTTGCTTGTCAACATGGCACCTATGGCAATTTGGAGGCTAGCAATAAGGGTATTTTAATGGTCACATCTACTCACTTGATTGAGATGCATCGGCCGAGGGAGCAGCGCTTGATTCTTGCGGCGTTGGCACTGCAGGGACAGCCACAGGAACGGGATCAGCTGGCGCCTGGTCGATCACGACGCTCGGAGACGTGACCTGATTTGATTCGGATTGCTGTGCTGGATCGGCTGGGTCATTAGTGCCTGCCGGAGTCCCTGAATCGGACCCTGTCTCGGCGCTTTCACCCTCTGGAACCACAGCCTCTGGCACTGGCACTGGTGCCGATTCTGACACTTGATTTTCTCCATGTGCAGCTTGCGGAACAGGTACGGCGACAGGAACGTTCTTAGAGCCCTGTACCATATTTCTCAATTCTTCCTTGGTTATACAGACCTCATCATCCTCTGTTCCGATACACAGCTTTTCCGTATGCAATTCTTTTGTCCTCATAAAAGAACCGAATGCCTTTAGCTCTCTGGTCAATTCATCTATTCGCAATTGCTGTGCCTGCATTCCCGCGATCAGCAGTGCCGGAAGCTTAGAGTAGTTGACGCCCTTGTAGCCGTCCGTCCGGTTGGTGAAGACGAGCTCTGGGAATACCTTCTCCACGTCCTGGGCAATGAGTCCCACGTCCCTCGCATGGGAAGGGTCGGATATCCAGGAGAACGTGTACGGACGGAGGTCCATTATCTTGCCGAGGGTGGAGGACGCCTCGATCGCCTCCAGGTTCTCCTTGAGGCGGGCGTCGGACGCGGACGTCGTCAGGACGCCCTCCTCGGTAAGGTTGAGGTCGAACGCCTTGGTGCCGGAGAGCACTCCCGTGAACTGGGCGTTGCCGCCAACGACGAGCTTTTGCCCGGGAGTGGTGGTGCCGATGCCCAGGTTGCCATCGGCGGAAAGCCTCATCTTTTCCGTTCGAGACGCTGCGCCGTTCGACACGGTTTCGAATGTAAGATACGAACCATATGCTGATCCGTGTACCCAATTTTCTTCAGCAAAAGCAGCGATCAAGACACTGTTCTGCAAGGTGGAGGCATTTGATGATCCGCCCATCAAGAACCCGCCCAGCCTATTGCTGGCCGACATTGCGGCTCCCGTATTTCGATACAACCCGGCAAAAGACCCATCAGTGCCATTTCTGTTTTCAGATGCAATACCGATGGCCGAACCTGCCACATTCGTACTTACAAGCAGCGAATCAGAACCGGCCCACGTTGACAATGTCGTGCTGACTGCTCCGACCGATAATTTACTCTGAGAAGAAGCATTTCCGATACCGACCATACCTGTTGCAGAGTTTGCATACAATACACCCGCGGTGCTTGTTCCAACCTTTAGATCGCCCCACACATCCAGTTTTGCGGAAGGAGACGTAGTTCCTATGCCGATATTTCCAGTTGCACTGATACGAAATTGCGTGACTCCACCGACGCCAAGCGACAAGACTCCGGCCGTACCATTGGCAGTGGCTCCGGTACCTCCAGCACCGGTCAGTATCGCTATGTTTCCTCCGTTACCACCGGTGCGTGTGCCCGATGCGCCAGTTGCATTTCCTCCAGCGCCTGATGTGAGTGACAGTGCTGAACCATTGCCTCCCAACTGCGTACCTCCTGATCCGGTAGCGTTGCCACCGACAGCCCCGGCGACTGTCCATCCACCACCAGTACCGCCTGTTGCAGAAGTATTGCCTGATGCATTGCCTCCGGCACCTAGAGTAAATAACTGTGATCCACCACCGGTACCGCTGCCGGAACTGCTGTTATTGGAACCTCCTTGCTGTGTTACTATCTGAACCAATCCACTCGCAATAGGATTACTTGCCGTATAGTTAGATCTACCACCTCTGATAGTCAGAGTTCCGGGACCCCTCGTGTTTGATGAGGTATCACCAACTGCCAATAATACGTCTCCCGTTGAGGCGCCTGAAGTATCAGCTGACTTTATGGTAATTGCGCCTGTTTTAATCGAGCCCGCACCGCCATCTGCGGAATCCCCTGACGTAAGCGTGATTGATCCACCCTGTCCTGCGAAAGCTGCCGTTCCTGAACCTGCTGTTATAATGACTGAACCGCCAGCGCCATAGTTTGAGCTTGCGCCAGCACCTGCCAATAGAGTGATATTGCCCCCTTGTCCGGCAGCATTTGCTTCAGAAGACGCCTGGTTGCCGGCAGTCAAAGTGATGGACCCTCCGCTTGCACTACCGCTAGATATGGATGTCGCATGTCCGGCAGTTAAGCTCAATGATCCTCCGGCACCAGCACCCGATACGCTACCTCTGGTCGCATTGGCGGCACGTATAGTGAGTGCGTTTCCAGACGCACTCGATGCGCCCTGCACTGGCGAGCTCGCCGCTATTGAGAACGTTCCAGTGAGCGGGCCAGAGAGCGTCGAGCCCGGGGTCGTCGAGCCGAATCCGACATTACCCGATCCGTCTATCACAAACCGAGACGTACTGCCATCTGCAATGCCAAATGTCGTATTTGCTGCTCCTGAACCCACACCAGAACCAATTCTCCAGTTTTTCAATGACGTCTCATTGTATATGCTTATCTCAGGAGCCGATGCGTGACTTAGTGATAGAAGCGAAGTCGGGGTCGTGGTGCCAATGCCGATGCTGCCATCAGCAGTAATGCGCATTCGCTCAAGGTTGTTTGTACCGATATAAAAGTCTGTATTTTCCCTATTCATCAAATAAGCCTGCTCAGACGACGTCATTCCAATCAAAAAACCATCGCCGACAGCCGTGCCAGTATCAGTATTCGTTATATGAAAATAACTGGCAGCACCGGAAGTGGTGTGAAGGGCAAAATTCGCAGAAGACCCCGAAATGCCCAAACCAAGATTTCCTGTAAAGTAACCATTCCCTGAAACAGAAAGCATCTGGGAAGGAGAAGTTGTACCGATACCAACATAACCCGTTGATCCGTCGATGGTAAACTTGCTATTAGCAGAAGTAGTATCTTCATACGTGAAAACGAGTTTATTATCACCCGCGCCCCAAGCCGATCCCGTTGGTGAGATTCTCCACTTGTTTGTCGATCCGTTGCTGGAACTGTTATCAAGCATCAGTGCGTAATATGAAGCGTCACCAACTGAAACGAGTTTCTGAGTCGGTGTAGTTGTACCAATTCCTATGTTTCCAGAAGCATCAATAACAAAAGGAGTTGTGTCTCCTGACTGATCCTCGACAACAAAGCTATTTCCTGATCCAGCATTTTGTACAACCAGTTTTCCGCTTGGAGTAGTACTACCTATGCCCAAATTTCCAGAGCTTTTAAGCACCATCTGTACAGTGGCAGTATTGACTGCGCCCGTAGTATCAGTTAAAAACTGCATATCTGAACCGTTTGACAGACCTTGAATAAGGATTTGTGTACTGTCATGTCTATCACTACCCCTCAATGAAAGATTTCCATCAGTGCTTGAGCCGCGTATATCACGTGAATACAATACTGATCTTCCATAGATGTTACCGTTTACATCCAACGCTTGAGTTGGACTGACACCAATTCCCACATTTCCGTTATCAAGCACAATAACCTTCTCTGCATTGCTTGAATTTGTGACCACAAAAGCCTTGCTTGTTCCAGTTCCTGATCCTGTGACTGTTAATCTTGCGCTTGGTGTTGTTGAGCCAATCCCAACATTGCCCCCAGCTGTTATCCTGAGCCTTTCCGAAAGCGAAATATTCGGATTTGTATAAAACACAAGATCTGCAGGTAGCGAACCCGCAGAAACGCTGCCGTTCACGATGGAACGTATCGCGGAACTGACTTGCCAAGAGCTGCCATCCCATCCGTGCATTTCCACTCCTCCCAATTGGTCAGCGGTCTGAACTGCCGTCTTTGCAGATTCCACACCTCTTGATTTTCTTGAGACAAACTCGTTTGCGGCGACTCCATCAGTGTATCTTTCAACGATGATGGCATTGGCACCCGTGCCAGAAACATGAAGCGTGCTTTCAGGATTTGTCGTCCCGATGCCAACCGCCCCAGCGAACGTGCTCGTCGCGGTCGTCGAGGTCGCAGCGAAATATGCAGCCTTCATGCCATCGGTCGACGTTGCAGTATGCAGAAATCCGTTCCCGATCGAAAGCGTTGATCCGGCTGATGATCCGACTGTCACCCATGACGCACCGTTGGAAACCATGAGCGATCCAGTCCCCGAATCGTAATACAGGGAACCTGCCGGACCCACGGTCGGAGCCGACCCGAAGCTGAAAGCCCCAAACGCCTTCTTGGCAGAAGGGACCGAAGTGATTGCGGATCGCGGCGTGAGCACATTGCCGTTGATAGATACCTCGATCCAAAGAGCCTGATTGAAATCGATTCCGCTCACGTCAGAATCATCGAAAGCTATCGAGAAATAGCCGTCAGAAACCTGGACCGTTTTTGAAATCGTAGATCCCTGCTGTGACCCGCCAGACAAGGCATCGTAAAAGCCGAATGTCGCAGAAACAGATTCGTTGACCGCGGATCCGCCATTGCGAAGCTGGCCCTGAAAGCCAATGGCTGATGAAGGGGCTGCCGCATACGCGATTGTCCGGACCCCGAATGCACATACGGCAGCAACCATGCACAGAGTCACGCAGACGTGAAATGCACGTAAAGGAACTTTGGCAGTCGCATGTTTAAAAATCTTGTACATTCGGAATATTTCTACTCACAGATCAGACCGATCAACTCCTCTTTGATCGGCTTGGAAATACCCATATATTATCTCATTTTTCTATCAATTTTCATATGAAAAAAAATAATATTTGTGGATAGAATATCAACATCACAAAACGCAAAAAACGCTTACACATCAAGACGATAATAGCTTTTTTCCAATCCATAATCGCCATACGATGACGATGCCAAAAATCGATGCCAAAATAGATGATATCGAAGACATCCACATGATGGAAAACACGGCCAACAGCGGCACGACAAGGAGATCAAAAAGGGCCAATGCCGATGGCGCAGATCGGTCATGCGTCGATGCCTCAACCAGCAGCGCTTCTTCCGATTTCAGATCACGAATCGGCACTTCTCCCAATGCGTCATGAGGATCGCCTTTATGAAGAAGGACCGCATAATCGACAAGGATTGCTCCCGGGATGCGAGAAATGCGATATTCCGCGCCCGTCTTTGTTCTGATAATCCGAGAAAACAGGGCACAGAACCCGAACAGCATCATAAGCACAACCTTTGTCATGCCGATATCATGATGATATGTCTTTACTAAAGAGGTTTCCGCGTCGGGAGATGTTCCGCCTCCGTACCTCTCGCCAGTTCCACGCGTCCGATCCCGAAGAGCAGACCCGCTTGAGGCAGGTCCGTATGAATCGGGAATTCCATCAAAATCAGTGTCGACCCCTTCTCCGCGATCGATCCATTGCATGCCGCCATTTGATATGGCCGTATCAAACATCGGATACCCGTCAGGATATCCATCAATAGGCGCACGGTATACGTACCCTCCAGTATACGATCCTCCGCTTATTCCTGAAGGAGTGGACCCTCCCCCTCCCGCTGACCCTCCCGCACCTTGCGTCATCGTGGCAAAAGGAGTCGGACCGAATACGTATCCTCCTCCCGAAGCATCGATGATGGCACCATCGCCAGTTGAACGCAGTGTATACCCTGCGCCCGAGGCCAATGAATCAAATACGGAAAATCCGCCATTTAACGTATAGCCTCCGCCAGTCATGGAAGACTGGGCGGAAACCGTCTCTGTGCCAGCGGAAAGACATGAGAAAAAGAAGATGGCGCATGATACAAAGACACATGCCCGCCGCATGACCCCGACAAATCCATGCCTGATATTTGACCTCTTTGCTTTGTAGTCCATGTTCATATTATTTCAGAAGATGCAACTACCATTAACGCATGCCTGGAATCCAGGCGATCCAAAGACTGAAGAGCATCTGAAAGATCAGCCAAAAACCAGTAGCGCCTCTGTGACCTGCCTATTACCGATCAGTAGTCGAAGTGCCGTTATTTGTCTTCGGAGATGATGTTCCGGTCGATGTCGTTACGGCAGGTTTTGCAGATGATCCGGATCCCGTATTCGTGGCCGTGCTGTTATCCGATATGACAGGGCCGACATTCACGATTTTGTTTTCAGAAGACCGATATATGATCGCTTTTTGACCCTTGAGATAGATCAATACCTGGTCACCGTCTTTCACGTCAGCAAAGAAAGCTTGGGTTTTCGACAGATTTGCGGCATCACTTATCGTCGCGACCTGGGGGAGCTCGACGTCAATCTCCGGAAGAATCATGAGTTTTCGAACCTTTTCAACAGTGTTCCGAACCTCCTGTTCCGCACGAGCCTGCTGCTTCACCGGATCGATTTTCCACTGCTCGGCAACCTTCCACACGACGGCAGCCACGATCACATACGAAAGCACGAGTATCAAAAATCGGAAGAACCTTCTCTTTTTCTTGACTGGCCGAAAAGGCGCGCTTTTTTGTACCAATGGCTCTGATGTTTCTTTGTCTGATGGATTCATTTTTTTATGTGCATAAAACTAATATGCCGCCTTTTGCTCAAACCGTATCATTATAAAGCAAAAGCGAACTATGCTTCTATTAAACCACATTATATGCATGTGACCAAGGTGACGCTGTCGATAACCCAGATGGAAATCCGTCGGACTTTGATACTACCCTCTCGACTTATGCGCCTTTTTCGCTTGTAACTTTTCCAAGGTGACCAAAAGCGGAGATCCTATGAAGATCGAAGAGTACGTTCCTACGATGATTCCGATAATGAGCGCGAGCGAGAAATTCTTGACCGTCGTCGGACCAAGGAACCAGAGAACAACAAGGGCGATGATGGTTGTAAGAGACGTATTGATGGAGCGAGAGAATGTCTCCTGGACGCTCATGCCAACAACGTGATCGAAAGACCGCTTCTTCAATTCCCCATTCTTTAGGTTCTCACGCGTTCGATCGAATACCACGATCGTGTCATGAATCGAGAATCCGAGAATGACGAGGAGTGCAGTGATGAACAAGGCATCGATTTCATATCCTCCATTCCTTCCAAGGAAAGCGAAGATGCCTGTCGGCACTATCACGTCATGTGCCAATGCGGTAAGGGCAACAAAGCCGTATTTCCACGAAGAGACCGGGAGCGATACATGCCTGAACGCATACGTAATGAAAAGCAGGATGGCAACAAGAACGAGGATGATGGAGGACACGGCCTTCTTTTGGAGCTCCTGGCCCAGGATAGGCCCGACAGAATCAAACCGGGTCACTGTTCCGCCCAATGCCTGAAAGGCGCTCGAGATCTCGCGGCGATCCGATTCCTCCAATGTCTTCGTGCGGATTATATAGCCGGATTTTCCAGATACCTCCGTCGTCCGAACCAGGGCGTCTTCCTGACCGTTTTTCGCAAGCACCGCGTGAATGGCAGCATCGTCAACCGATGAAGCGACTACGGGAGAAGTCGATGTGGCGAGTGCGGGAGCATTGCCAAACTCAACCTCGAGAATGGATCCGCCCTTGAAATCGATACCGAAGTTCAGACCCCAGAACGAGATGGCGAAGATCGAGAACGCGATGAGTGCGGCAGATATCGCATAAAATATTTTTCTATAAGTGACTACGAACATGGTATGTGGATTATGTTTTTGATTAATGGTATGTGGACGCGCAAAGATGCCTGATTCGATGTCTTATTTCCTGAATCGAAGCCCGTGACCAAACAGCGTCTTGTTCTTTCCGGAATAATGCCCCTTGCTGATCGCGAGAAGGAACGTCCTCGAAATCGTTATGGCGGTGAAAGCCGATACGAGTACGCCAATGATGAATACGAATGCGAATCCCTTGACCAAGGCAGAAGTCGCGGTAAAGAACAGGATCGCGCCAGTAATCACGCTTGACAGGTTGCTATCCCTGATAGAGAGCCATGCTCGCGCAAACCCTTCCTTGATACCGTCCTCGAGAGACCGATTCTTGTCTTCCCCTCTCTCGAATTCCTCTCTCATTCTCTCGAAGATAAGGATGTTTCCATCGACCGCCATGCCGAGGGATATGATGAATGCCGCCAACCCCGCTGACGTAAGCACGACGCCGAGAAGCTTGAACAGAGTGAAGTTGATTATGACATAGAGAACGAGCGCTAGCACAGCGACGATGCCTGGGACCCTGTACCAGATGATGAGAAATATCGAGATGACGATAAAGCCCCATATGCCGGCATTGATGCTGGCAGCGATGGCGTCAGCTCCGAGAGAAGCCCCTATCGTCTGCGTTCCCACCAACTCCACGGGAACTGGCAATGCCCCATATCGCAAGCTGCGAGCGAGATCCCTTGCTTCGGTTGCCGTATAGCTTCCGGTTATGACAGCCTTGCCGTCCCGAATCTCATCCTGTACGGTCGGAGCAGAGATAATCTG
>JACCDN010401995.1_pt1 | contig 19854 bp, 19 predicted proteins | sample 7441691 | NCBI WGS metagenome assembly JACCDN01 (sample SAMN15323439, study PRJNA562643) | freshwater metagenome | isolation source: river surface water | place: USA:Blue River Watershed | collected 2017-08-16 | reverse complement strand
CCGGTTCAATGACGGTAACGTTTTCAACTTCCAAGAAACTTTCCCACAAATGTTCCTCGGGGTCGAAACTATTCTTGGTTTCTGGATTTCTTGGGTGTCTTCTGAGGAAAATATGCCAGTCACTAGCTGGAAGTGATTCCAGGAGACCTTGAAAAGCTTCGACTTGAGATTTGAATTGTCCGGCTTGCGTAAGATCTCCTAGTCCTGCTTCCTCGCTTTCAGTGCTTGCAAAATAGACACAAATCTTCCGATCTTTCGGGAAATCTGGTAGGTCTGCTTCAATCATTTTGGTTCGCCATTTGATTCTTGAGACATTGCCTCTTTCTATTGAGCGGAGATATTCCCTGGCTTTTTCAAGACGAGGCCTTTCAGGTGCAGCTTCCCAATACTCAATCATTTTGGCGGTGACTTCTGAGACAGAGTGCGGGCTTACGTTAAACTCCTCGAAAGTCTCTTCGGAACTCCCAAACTCTAAAAGCACTAATGGAATATCCTTGGCTATGGACCAATCTCTGACTGTTGCATTTTTTGTGAAGCGTCCGTTTACAGTGACAAAACGTGAAATATCATTGGTGGTTAGGTCACTTAAGGCTGACTGAATCGCAATTTTTGCTTGTATCTGCTTTTTAATTTGTCGTTTATATACTTTTGTATTTACTTGCAAATTTCCAACTTCTTCAACTACTGTATTATAAATCGTTCTATGGGTGTCGATTTCCAAGAACTCATATTCGCAGACCAGTGATTTCATCTGCTCTCGGACCAAAAAACGATTACGCGGAAGATAGATGAAACTCTTGACTTGTGCACTTTGCTTATTAAGCAACTTCTTGCACTCGCGCTGCAATTGGCTACCGCCAATGATCCGCTTTACTCGATTCTTAAGACCAAATTCACCTGCCCAGCTCAAATCCCAGACTTCTACGTTAGTTGAATCTAAACTATGGGCGTTGATGAATTCTGTGGACAAAACCCAGTGCCAGTCATTGGGATAACAAATAACAACAACTTGCTTCATTCCGATACTCCAATGGACAATTCAATTGAGTCACAAAGTCACCACGACAGAATATAGTTCCGACCATGACCACGCAATCTCGTTTTTCTGACATCGAAACCCCAGTACTTGTTATTGGGTTCAATCGGCCAGACAAAATTGCCAATCTGCTTGAGCGACTTCACGACCTAGGAGTCAAGAATTTATTTGTTTCTCTTGATGGACCTAGAAATTCCGAAGAGTCGCTGATCTGTGAAGAAACGTTATTGCAGGTCAAGGCCTTCCAAAGTCAATTTAATTTATCCATTGTATGGCGAGACTACAATTTGGGTTGCAATCTTGGCGTGATTTCTGCATTGGATTGGTTTTTTCATCAAAATAGTTGTGGCATCATTCTTGAAGATGACTGTTTCCCGGAAGATTCAATGTTAAAGATTCTTGAGGAGAAATTGGCTCTGATTGGAAGTGCTCAAAACAGTATTGGAATGATTACTGCACATAATCCATTCACTACTTGGGCTTCAGATGTGTCGAGTAGATACGCCTTGATCCAGGGGTGGGCTTCAACTTCAGAAGTATGGTTCCAAGTCAGACGCGATTATTTCAAGTTGACATTTCCTCTACTATCAGCAAGAAAGCGATTAAAGCGGAGTTTGGCGGAGTCGATTTATTGGTGGGCAAATTCTAACAGAGCAAGACTGGGTGGAGTTGATACATGGGATGGTATTTTTGCAGATCGCATGTGGCGTTTAGGCTACCAAACATTAGTGCCAGAACGGAACCTTATTTTTAATTTTGGATTTGATGAACGTGCTACTCACACAAAAAACCCGGAGGGAAGCATTCATGTTTTTATTGAAGAAAAAGATAAAATCGATTTCGATGAACTAATGAAATCTATTTACTTTAAAATTCGTCCGAAGCACATATTTACAGCGCCGCTGAAAGTGCTTGTGGATGCAGTTAAATTCAAGCGGCGTAATTTTGAAGAAGATTTAAAGTTTGATCTCCAAACTCGAAAAATTCTCTAGTTTTCTATTTAATTTGAATCCGCGTTTTGGTTTTTTGCTTGGGACTCAATGAAATTTCGCCCGCCCGAAGAGAACCCAGGGTCCCCTTAAACTTAGATGCTAAATCTGCTCGCTTTTGAAGTTCTGCAACGACTTCTGGCGCTCTCGGTTTACGCGTTGTCCCCTCTAGTGGAATTGAATAACTGTGACAAGGAAGATACGCAACGAAATATTGGAATCTCAGCCAACCACGAAGACAGAGATCGCAATCATCTCGGCCTAGAAAATAGGCGAAATCATCGAATCCACCCAGAGTTTCAAAAAATTTGGACCTCCAGATTAGTGGGCCTCTTATGATTGCTTGACCGGGATAAATTGTCTGAAGTTGCTGGGCTGAAAATTGCATTCTGGAGCCTGGATGCAGAGAGGTGTCTCCAAAATACCCTGCACGTTTAGGTGCCGGGCCAAGACGCCGCTTCTTCCAGATTTTTGGCGCGAGCAGATTTGGAAAGTTCGTAGCGATTCGTGTTATAAATTTCTGTGCCATTCTCTGACTAAATCCATATCCGACGATTGCTCTACCCGAAACCCCCAGCAAGTGTGAATTTTGTTCGAATGCTTTTATTGATCTATCTATGAAGGTTGCATCTGTCATGTAGATGTCTGCCTGAAGTGACATATAGTATGGCGCTTCGCAAAATTGGAAAAGTAAATTCTCGCAAGTCGCTTCAAAAAGTTCGCCCTCAGAGCTAATTACATCAAGTCTTTGGAGCTTATTGTATTTGTGCCCTTTCTCGGAGATGAATTGAAATACTTGTTGCATTGTATTATCCGTACAATTGTCCAAGACAATTCCTAAAGTAAAGTTACAGGATACAGAATCAAACAGTATTTCAAGTATATGATAGATACTATTGCCTTGATTCTTAATCGGAATGCCGATATAGATTTCTGGGGTGGCAGGAATCTCTTGCTCCGGAACCAATGATCCTAGATAATTTATTCTGGGTAGCACGTACGGAAAGGCTTTAGTATTGAACGAGTTCCAATAAGTTTCGCATCGTTGGTAGAAATCCGAATAATTGGACAAATCATTTCCCGAATAAACGTTTCGCACGACTAACTATAACAAGGCATTCGGATGGGAATTAGTAGATTTTCTCAACACTCATCTTGGAATTCACGCATCTGCCCGGAGCCAAATAGACTTGCCTCCTGATGAATTGGCATTTTCGAACTTTGGGCATGGGATCATTTAACTATCGCTTGGCTGCGAAGAGGCTTGCGCGAGAAGCCAGCAATACTGGGCTTTTCGAAACAAGCTTAGGTTTGAATGAACATGATCTCCGAATTAGTGATTCAGGTTTTTGGAAAGATCATAGAAATGTTCTGCATGCACGAGTACCTGGATTTGGCTGGTGGGCCTGGAAACCATACTTCATTTTGAACTCCTTACTTTCAATTCCCGAAGGGGATGGGTTGCTCTATCTGGACGCTGGTAGTGTAATAAGAAATGACGAGCAAAGTGTGCTCAAAATCAAAGAGTATATGGACAATGCTTTAGTTCGAACTATGGTCGGGAGTAACTCAGATTACTTCTCAGAAGAGATGTATGCGTCTGGAGAGTTGCTCGATTACTTCAAGCTGTCAGAACAGCAACGAAAAGAAAGTCAATATTGTGCAGCAATACTTTTCGTTATCAACGACAGCAAAGGACGGGCATTCGTTCGCGAATGGTGCCGTCTCATTTGTGTCGATGACCATAAATGGCTAATTCCTAAAGTTAGCGGTGTTTTGAATCATGAAGAGTTCAAGCATCATATGCACGATCAAGCTAGCTTTAGTTGCCTTATGAAGTCCTGCGGCGCTCTTTCGGTGGACATTGGGAATAAGGATGTTGATGGCGCGATTCGTTTGGCACGCCATAGATACGGATTCAAATTTGAGGAACGACGTAGGTATAAGAAGTTTTTCTTTCAATTTCTCCACTTAGCGAGTCGGATCAACCTTGGGATTCAACGCCGGATATTTAGGCACTCCTTGACTCTGAGGCCTAATCCACATGAATTGCATGTACCTTAATCAATTATTGGTAAGGCAGGTGCTTCCAAGGCTCACTATCATTTTCATTTATTGACGAACGGCGCAATCATTTCGATTTATTATTGATTAAAGATTATTCCCACAATGATGGCAACGTTTTCCAATCTGGTGGAATTAGCTTTTGGGGATCACTCAAAGCCTTGAACCATGGCTGTGGCGCAACCACCATCTCGTCATATTCACCCAAAAAAGCTGCCCACCATGAATATGTTGAGTTCGCGATGACAATCCCGCCGCCCATGCTCATCAACTTTAGACTCTCACTGTCACTTAACCCGGAAACGACTCGGATTTCATCAATTCCTCCCAATCCAATTAGCTCTACCAAATTTCCAATCTTTTCTGGGGAGTCAGTAAAGATCCATACTTCAGATCCTGGTAATTTCTGTCGCAAATATTGAATTCCTTGCAAATAATATTCTGCTCCTAACAATCCAACGGATTCCCGAAGGCCTTCATAATCTCCCCGGCGAACATGCATCATAATTGGTTTAGTCTGCCTCGCGCGCTGAGCATGGTTTTCAAAATCTTGCGTGGGAGTAACTAGTTGAAATTTATTGACCAGTTCTTCCTTAATCTCAGATGGGTATACATATGATTGAAAATAACCTCTCACGTAGTTGGGAATGCTTCTAAGAAAAAATTCTTCATCGTACCCAATTCCAATTTGAGTGTAGGTTCCAAACAGTTTCATTCGATACGAGTTTAAAACTGGAAATAGAATTCCTCCAAACCTGTCAACTCTGCTAAGAAAATTAGTTATGGCTGAATATGACCGAATTTTCAGGGAACCTAAGAAATTGAAATCAGAAAGGCTTGAGTTGTGAACGTCTTCCCTAAACCCTAGTGGAGCGCCAATAAACTCAACTTCTACTTTTGCCCTATTTTGAATATACCTTCCGAACGAATACTGAAAAAGTTGATTCCCAATACCCCCGCTGATTTCAATTTTCATTTATCTAGCCCTTAGGAACCAAGCATAGATGTAACGATATACAAATCCGATGCTGATCACGCCAAATAGCATTGGGGCGCAGACGAATGACTTACATAAGTCAATCAGCGACCTAATTCTCTTTTTATGCACACCGAAACCCTGTAATGCACTATTAAAATAGCTAGAAGATTTATACCAGTTTCTGTTTAAATCAATCGATCTGGCGCATAGTGACGTTGAATCTTGTTTAAGTGTGCCTTCTTTTTTCATTGCTTTGTAGAATGAAGACCTAACTCTTGCCGCTATATAGTCCGTCTCAAGTTTTTTACCCCAAGTTGTTTGACTTTCCCATACCCGATAAAGTGTCAGCGGTTCGGACAGATTTGCGATTTGCCCAAGACGGGACATTCTTAGCCATAAATCATAATCTTCTGCACCATTAAATTGTGACTGATATCCCCCGGCTAGTATCGCAACAGACTTCCGATACATCGTACTTGGATGAGCGATGCAGTTCCGAAATAGCAAGGTATTAGAAATCTGGTGGGGACTTTTCGGGTAACATGAAATTCCGAGTGCATCGCCATTTGCATTAATCTTCAACACCTGGCTTCCAACACACACTATGTTCGGGTTATCTTTCAAGAAGGCATATTGCAGTTTCAGGCGATCTGGTCTCATGAGGTCATCTGCATCAATTCTTGCCAAAAATCGCCCAGAACTAATCAAGATTCCTAAATTGAGAGCTTCTGCAATGCCAGGTTTGGCCGAGCGAGCTACTTTGATGCTTTCTGACTTTTGCTCCAATGTTTTGGTGTATACCTCGATCTCGGGGGAGGGTCGATCTAAAATAATCAGCAGCTCAAAATTCCGAAATTCTTGCGTTTCTACACTTGCAATTGTGGACTTTAAATATGGGGCTGAGCCATAGACTGGAATTATGACAGATATTTCCGGCTGAAAATCATTCATGGTTGTATATTGCAACTTTTCTTAAATCACGGTGAGAAATACTTCTTGATTAATTCCGAGATATCTATAATTTCTTTTTCGCTAACTCCAATGTGCATAGGTAAGGAAATTTCCTCACTATAAAACCTCTCGCTATTTGGGAAAAGAATTGGGTTAACATTTAAGCCTGAAAAGACCGGATGCCTGTAAGCCGGAATATAGTTTACCTGCACCCCGATTCCAGATTCTCGCAAGAATTCAAATAGCTCTCTCCTTTGTTTCGCCTCAACCCTTAGAGGGTACAAATGCCAATTCGAGTTAACGTAATTCTTTTCAACTGGGAGTGTAAGTTGTGGAATTCCTGACAACATTTCCTCGTACATTCGATACAGAATTCTTCTTTTTTGCTTAAACAAAGGTAATTTGGATAGTTGGGAGATTCCAAGGGCACACAGGATGTCAGGAAGTCTATAGTTCAACCCGAATTCATGAACTTCTTGATGCCACGGTCCATCCACAGCTAATTTAAATTGATTAATATCTTTGATCAAACCTTGTCGTGCGAATCTACGCGCACGGAGGAGCAAGTGTGGGTTTGCAGACGCGACGGCGCCGCCCTCCCCGGTCGTCATATTTTTCGTCGGAAAAAAAGAGAATGTTGTTATATCAGCCAAGGAACCAACTGGCCTATTTTTATAGGTTGAGCCAATACTGTGCGCGGCATCTTCGATGAGATAGATACCGTGCCGGTCTGCAATTTGCCTCAATTCGTCCATGTCGCATGGGTGTCCTGCATAATCAACGGCAACTAGAGCTTTGGTTTTTGAAGTAATTAACGGCTCAATTTGGCGTGGATCTATATTTCCGGTTTCAAGACTTACATCACAAAAAACAACTTTGGCACCGAGCATTGCGGCGGTCGCTTGAGTTGCAACAAATGTTATCGGCGGGGTGATAACTTCATCTCCAGCCTCAAGGCCAATTGCAGCATATGCACAATGGAGTGCAGCCGTTCCAGAAGAGACGGAGATCGTTGGCGAACCCACTACCTGTTCTAAATTTCGCTCGAAATTCTCCACCAGCGGTCCAGTTGTCAGCCAATCGCTTTGGAGGCTTGAAACTACGGCGTCAATATCTTCCTCATCAATTGAGTGCCGTCCATACGGAATCATTACTTTTCCAATGCCTCAATAAACATCTTAATATCTGACTCGCTCATCCACTGTTCGTTGGTATCCGATCTATAAGCTGTTCCCTCTGCCATCGGCACTCCTTTTGGAGCGTTGTAACCCCATTCGGCTACCACGGGAGTTACGACAAATCGATCCTTTAAAATGATTGTTCTTCTACTATCATCTGAAGAAATCATTTCTTCATGTAATTTTTCACCAGGTCGCATTCCTATTTCTTCAAGGGTTGATTTGGCAGACACGGCCTTGGCAAGATCTACAATTCTCATACTTGGAATTCTCGGCACGTAAAGTTCTCCCCCTTCCATAATTTCAAGCGAATGCAAGACGAATTGAACTGCTTGATCTAAACTTATCCAGAAACGCGTCATTCGAAGATCTGTTATAGGAAGGCTCTTGCCTTGTTTTGCCAGATCCTTAAAGTAGGGGATTACAGATCCTCTGCTCCCCATAACGTTCCCGTACCGCACTACACTGCAAGTAGTTCCATATTTAAAGCCGTAATTGTTTGCAGCTATAAAGAGTTTGTCCGCAGTTAATTTGGTTGCACCATACAAATTAATCGGTGAGGAGGCCTTATCTGTTGATAGAGCAACGATCCTTTTTACTCCAGCTGAAATTGCCGCATCGATAACATTTTGACTACCTAATACATTCGTTTTAATAAATTCCATCGGGTTATACTCCCCGGTATCGACCTGTTTCAGCGCGGCGGCGTGAATTACATAGTCAACATCATGAAAAGCTCTTTTTAATCTTTCAATATCCCTGATATCTCCCAGGAACCAACGTAACCTCTCGTCATTTGCGAATTCAATTCGCATATTTGATTGTTTCAGTTCATCTCTCGAGAAAATTGCAATTCGACGAACATTTGTAGAACTTAGGAGCTCTCTTGTTAGCGATTTACCTAAGGAGCCTGTCCCGCCAGTGATTAGTATTGACTTGCCATCTAAGAAGGACATCCGAGTGGTACCTATTCTGTTAAATGCAGTTTACGGTGCATTCCAAATCATAACTCATCTAGTTCTAATGTCTACGCCCGAATTACTGATATGGCTTCGAATTTCAATGAAATTCTGATCTTGGAAAGCAAAATATGTTCCGACCGCAATTGCATCTGCACCGAAGTTAAATGCATCAACAAAATGCGAGGTCTTGCCTACACCACAATTCTGAATTACTGGTAATGATGTCAGGCTTCGTGATCTCTGTAGCATCTCAATGTTGGTTCCCGACATTTTTCCATCTCGACTCACATCTGTTAAACATATCTCGCCTGCTCCGAGTTCAAGTGCTGTATCAAGTGCGGCGGAGAGTAAAGAGGTGTCCCTGATATCTGAGTATGGTTCGACTTGACCTATCTCAGTCGAATTGGGGTCGCCCCAGTAATCTATTGATGCAACCACCGCCTGACTACCGTATCTCCTAGCGGTTTCCATAACAAGATTTGGCCTTTGAAAAATTGATCTTCCAAATATGACTTTTTCAATACCTAGATCAAAGATTTCAGAGACCTGTTCAATACTCGCAATCGAGCCACCAAAAGATAAAGGCATAAGAATCTTGTTATTAATCATTCCTAGTGTTTGCAGAATTTCTCGAAATTCTAACGCTGCCGATCTTCTGGATACGACCATGAGTTCATCTGAAATAGAAGATTGAAAAATCTCGCTTTGGCTATCCGGGCTTCCTACTACTCTGAACTTTTCAAATTCAACGGTGGTTCCCGAGATTATCTTTCCTGTCTTACTACTTTTACTCAGAATTAATTTGGGAATAATTCTCTTCTTTATCATGTCTTCAACTCACTAAATTTCCTTAGGAAATTCAGACCGGCAGCCTGACTTTTCTCGGGATGGAATTGCGCGCCAATAAGGTTATCTTTCTCAACAATTGAAGTAAATGAATGTCCATATGAAGTTTTGCCTGATGAGATATTTTCTGGCGCGTTGGCTGCGTAGTAAGAGTGATTAAAATAAAAACAATCTGTTTCCTCCATAGACAAGAGGTTAGAATTTATAGAAACATCATTCCATCCCGTGTGAAAGGTGCGCACACCTTGCATTTCTTTCGTTTGAATCTTGACGCATTCGAAGTCAAACCAACCTAGGCCTTTAGTTGGGCTTTCTTCTGATTGGTTTCCAAGAATTTGCATTCCTGCACACAGTCCCAGGATTTGTTTCCCTTGGCTTCTCGAAACCTCAAGTGGCTCTAGGAAATTTTTCTGTCGAAGTTCTTCCATCAGGCTTCCGAAAGCACTCACGCCAGGCAGCACTACGTGCGATGCATTATTGAAATCTGAAGCTCTTTCTATTTTGATTGTGCTTAAATCAAGCCATGTAAATGCTCGAATTATCGATTGATAGTTGCTGAGCGAAGTGCAAAGAATTCCGATTCTAGGCTTTGTCAAAGAGATCTACCCAATCAGTTTGTTTGCCCAGGAATCATAATCGTGCGGTTTTTTACCAATTTTCACAGGGATTTGACCACTCCATGGGTCTACTACTTGTGAACTCAAGATTTGATTGAGTTCATCTTCCGTAATGTCAAGGAACTCTAGAAACAGTTGGATTGAATACGGCTTCACACCTTCGTGCTCCACGACCAATTGCTCCGCTTCTGTCCTGCTTATCTCGCCGCTGCGAATTGCAATTGATGTTAAATGAGTAGTTCTCGCATAGCCTCTCTTGACGTACTTTAGATAGTCTCTCATACCTTGCATCATGCATTCAATTTTTTCAAAACTGTAACTTGGCGGAACGCCTTCTACTTCATCACCCGACCATCCGAATTCCTGAATAATTGTTTGAACTTGGGACTGAGTATCCCATTTTATGTAATTTCCAAGAGGGAAAGTGTGTATATCTTTCTCCTGCATAACTTTAAAGTCGGGCATCGAAAACGGATCAAATTCTCGTAACTCAAATTCTTCGTTTAATCTGTAATACATATCCTCTGCTGAGATTCCTAGGTTAGAAATTCGATTGAAAGTGATTGCATCAATTGAGTGAAAGTCTTCTACCCGAAAATAGTTTGTATATTCTGTTGAAGATTCTCCCCAGAGCACGAGGGGAATATCCTTTTCGATGGCAATGTGAAGAGGGTATGCGCTGATTCCGGTATGACAATGCCAGCAGAAATCGCCTTTATCTTTTAGGCTTTGAAGCATCATCTTCTTGACCAATTTAATATTTGGGGTAAATGTAAGAAAATCTACACCCAGCTTCTTTAAGACTTTTTTCTGGTTTTCTAGTAATTTTTGTCGGTAAAAACCGTGATCGAAACAAACTACTAAGACTCTCAATCCGAGGATTTTCGTAGCGTAGTAAAGTGACCAGGTAGAATCCTTGCCCCCACTAAAAGGTATTACACAGTCATACTTGGCATTCCGCGTTTTCACGTCTGTCACAATCCGTTGAAGCTCTCTGTTTCGACTCTCCCAATCTATCTCTTGCTTGATCCCAAAATTGCTGCATACGCTACAGATGCCTTGTTTATCAAAGGTTATGGTTTCATGGGTTTCTGGAAGAAGGCACCTAACACATTTCTTCATGAAAAACACCTGCTGCTTTCTATCAACTTCAGATAGTATAGTGCAGATAATCCGGTTCTACGGTTCTTCCGCTTCAAACGCTCTAACCAGCTGAGTTTTTTGTCAAAGCGACGGCACAAAAAATGACTAAACTGTTTTCATGTTACTCAGGACAAACGGCGTGCTCCTTCGCGAAATTGACTTGAATAGAGATGATCTTACGGCGTATTTGGGATGGCTTCGGGATGTTGAGAATAATTCGTTTATTAGCTCCGCGCGGGAAAATTTCCAAATGTCCGAACTTCAAACATTTATTTCTGAGAAAAATGAAAGTTCCCAGTCGCTTCTCCTTGGAATATTCTACGGTGAGGCAGAGGAAATGGTGGGAACGGTAAAGCTCGAACCAATTGATATAACGGCCCAGACGGCCTGGTTGGGAATCATGATTGGGGAACCAAAGGCACGCGGTATTGGCGTGGGCTTTGATTCACTTGTCTTACTTACGAACTTTGCTTTTGAACAATTAGGTTTAAGAAAGCTCTATCTCGGTGTCGACCCACTTAATCAGCCAGCGATTGCTTTATATAAGAAAATTGGCTTCATTCATTCTGATGAAATCAAGAATGTGATGTGCTATTCACGCTAAGGTTTTCTAACTCTGAAAACACGCATGGATAGCTGCGAGGTGCCCTCTATTGGCTCCTTAAACTAAAAAGGTCCCCTTGTGCACTATTCTTAGTGGATGAAACTTGTGGATTTTGGAATTTCAAGTGGGAACCCTTCATTTGTGGTTGCAGAGATTTCAGCAAACCACAATGGGGATAAGAATGCTTGCATGGATTTAATTGATATCGCTGCCTCGGCTGGTGCTGACGCAGTGAAGTTTCAAACGTACACAGCTGATACCATCACTCTAAACACAAATTTTCCAGACTTTAAAATTCCCGAGGATAGCCCCTGGTCGAGTTACGGCACTTTGCATAAACTTTATTCTCACGCTTCAACACCATGGGAATGGAGTGAGGATCTCTTCAAATACGCAAAATCTAAAAATTTACAAGCGTTCAGCAGTGCATTCGATGAAACAGCATTGGACTTCTTGGAATCACTCGAGGTCCCATTCCATAAAATCGCATCCCCAGAGATAAATCATTTTCCGCTTATTGCAAGAATTGCAAGAACGGGGAAGCCAATTTTTCTTTCCTTGGGGGTCGCCTCAGAAGCTGACTTGCGCACAGCGCTTACTACGATCGAAGAAAACGGTAATCCAGAGGTCGTAATTCTCCAATGTGATACCTCTTATCCAGCGGAATCAGGCAATGCAAATATCTCACAGCTTTCTAATCTTAGAATCGCCTTCGAGAAATTGGTTGGGTATAGCGATCACACCACAGACTCCTTGACTGCGATTCTAGCCGTTGCCCTCGGCGCTAAGGTTTTTGAAAAGCACCTAACATCCGATGCCGCTAATGACTCTGTAGATTCATTTTTTTCCACTAGTGCAACCATGTTCAGTCGATATATCCAAGATATTCGCAGTGCGGAGGCTGGCATGGGAAAGCAAATTTATAGAACTTTGGATAATGAAGCTGGTAACCGAAGCAAAAGGTCTATCTATCCAAAAAAGGAAATAATGCCAGGCGAGAAATTCTCTTTGGATAATATTGGGATTTATAGGCCTGGGTTGAGCTTAAATCCGAGGGAATTAAGTTGGATACTGGGAAAGGAGTCAAAAAGGAAATTAGAAATTGGTGAAAGAATTTCCCACGATGATGTGAGAAGCAATAATTGAGAAAAATTTTAATTGTATTTTCAGACCCATTGATTTTTGGACGAGGACACTTCACTCGACAAAAGTATCTTGCTCAGGTATTGGCAGGGGGTGGCTTTGAAGTAAAACTCTTGGTTAATGGAAGCCCGCTTGACTCTCTGGTGAATTTTGAATTCTTGTTATTGGATTTATCCGATCAAGATGTTTCTCCTCCGGAAGATATTCTTGAGGCATTTAAGTTTGTTGTCGGGTTTGACTGGTCTAGAAACTTTGTACCAGACTTGAATTTTGTCGTTTTCTCGCATACAAGAAAGGTTTACCCATCGAAAATCGAAACATACATTGGGTTTGATTACCTGATTTTTGACAATAGATTCACATCAAACATCAAAGATACTGGGGCCTCCCTGGATAGATATCAATTGATTTCTATTGGATTCAGCGCCAAATCCAACAAAATATTGGAGGCACTTGAAGTTGCTTACGAATTCAGTAATTTGCCAATAAAAATTTGTAGTGGGGTAGAACTTGATTTCGTTCACAATAATTCTGTCGAGATTCTGAGGAATCCGGATAACTACGTTCAGTTGGTTCAAGATTCTGAAATAATCTATACGAATGGCGCTTCGACTCTCTTAGAGGCAATGTTGCTTAAAAAAAGGATTGTTGCATTACCTCAAACTGTAGATGAAGAATTTTTCATCGCAGAGATTGAGAATCGACTGGGCGTAGCGTTTACACCTAGTAAGCGCAATAAAAATTTTCTTGAATATGACACATCGAAAATATTTGATGCTAAGGGTGCAATGAGGATAGTTGAAGTTCTGGGAGAGTACCTACATTGAACTATTTAGTTGTCATTCCTGGAGGTTACTGGCAAAGATCTCTGATCCAGGAAGCCAAGAATCAGGGTTATACGGTAATCGTGGTAGATACAAATCCCGACGCGCTTGGTTTCCAAATTGCTGATCATGGAATTGTCACCGAGTTGGATGATTTTGAGGCAATAGGTAAACAAATTCGTTCAATTACAGAAACTATTATTGGCGCAATTAGTTTTTGTTCGGATGTTGGAGTTGAACTTTCCTTCTATCTAAATCAATTGTTCCAAGTAGCATCGCAGCAATTCTTGGAGCCAAGAAATTTTGTACTTAAATCTAGGCAACGGCACTTTTGGGCTGACAATGAAATTTTGCAGCCGAAATTCATTTGTTTCGATAATATTGATGCGGCAAATGATTTTGGCAACGAAGCTGTTTTTCCTATCGTGATTAAGCCCGTCGATTCGTCGGGAAGCCGTGGAATTACGATACTTGGCCACGCTCAAGATCTGCATCGGGCAATTTCAGATGCGTTCAAATTCTCAAGAGCTAACCAAGTGATAATCGAAGAATTCATGCCGGGAGTGGAATTTACGGTGGAGGTCTTTGCCTTTGAGGGCGAAATCTTGCCGGTTTTAATTACTCAGAAAGAAAAGATTCGAAATGGATCCGGAACCGTCTCTGGTTTTTTGAAAGCAATCAATCCTGACCACTCGATCTATTCCCCCATAGCAGATTTGGCGATCCGGGCTTATTCGGCTCTAGGTTTGAGAAATGGCCCGGGGCATTTAGAGATGATTGTTGATCTTGATTCTGGGCCGGTTGGTGTTGTTGAAGCCGCCGCTCGGGGTGGGGGATTTGGTCTATCTACAAAATTGATGCTTGAAGTCACAGGTTTCGACCTGATTGATGAGACCCTAAAAACACTTCATGGAAGCTCAATAATTCCAAAGAAATTAAGGTTCAAACCTGGGGCATTATTTTTTATTCCTTCTCAAAAGGGCAAACTTGTTAAAATTGAAGGATTGGAAGAGTCGCGAGCTATTGACGGTGTTGATATCTCAATTCTTGCAAGAATCGGTACTGAATACCAGGATCCGGCGACAGATGGCGATAGGTTATGTGCAATCGTAGTAACGGCGAACTCAGATGAGGAGCTAGACAGCAAGATTCAACTCATTAGAGAAAGGTTGCGGTTTGTATTCGATGACTAAAAACCAGATATTTGATTCACACATTCATCTTAATACGCATTTGCCTTTGCGCGATTCTTTGTCTTTATTGCGAGAAAAAATGTTTGATGCAAAGGTCGATGGTGGATTCTTGATACACCTAGACACAGATCCGTGGGATTTTATTCAGCTTTGCAATGAAGTTCGCAAAATACAGAATCTCGAAGTTTTTGTGAATATAAACTTGAATCAGTCCGTCCGCGATATACGGTACGATTTGAGTAGAGTTAAGGATTGTGGAGCCATTGGAATTAAGTTGCACCCGCGGCGACAAAGTTTGAGTTTAAATGAATCTGAAGTGCATGAAGCCCTTGAAACAATTCAAGATCTCCGGCTGAAGGTTAATATTTGTACATTTGACGATGGCTCCTGGAGCCGGGTTGGACTAGAAACCTCAAACTTTCTTGCCTTAGCAGACAAATACCAAGATGTATTCTTTCTTTGGTCACATGCAGGTGGTTATAGGGTTTTAGAGTTTATGATGATGGCAAGAAGAACAAAGAATGTATATCTCGATAGTTCCTTTACTCAAAGTTATTTCTTCAAAGGTTCAGTCAAAGACGACCTCAATTATGCAACCGAATCGTTACCAGATAGATTTCTTTTCGGGACAGACGCAGAAATGGAAAACTATGTGCAAGTTGTAGCGTCCAACAAGGAATTTTTCCTAACACATAACGCACATCGTAGCGATTTCTTCTCAGGAAATTTAATTAGATTCGCAGGGCTGTAGTCATGGATCTAGAAGAGATTACAAAACTTTATGATGGCCGGGTGCGTCGTCTAGGGATTGGTCCAAAATCAGTTGGTTGGGAATCTACCGAACAGCAAGAATTGAGATTTCGAAATTTAATTCAAGGGCTTTCTTTAGAAAACAGCAGCGTGTTGGATCTCGGTTCTGGCTTTGGCGATTTGGTTTTTTACTTAGAGTCACAAGGTGTTTGTATTTCACGATACTTAGGCGTTGAGGTTTCTGAAGAAATGTTGACCGCATCAAGAAAGTTACTTGAGGGAAATCAAAAAGTATCATTCGCCCAAGCCAATTTCCTAGATTTCCATGCTGGCAGTTGGGACTTTGTACTTGCTTCAGGTTCTCTAAACTATCGATTTGGTGGAAACATGTATGAATACTTGGAAAGTGTGATCTCAAAGTACTCAGGCATTTGCCAGAAGGGTCTCTCAATTAATTTATTAACCGACCGAGTTGATTTCATGCAGTTACACCATGCCCACTACAACCCTGAGGCGGTAAAGCTGATGATGCAAAAATACTTTAGTGACGTGGCGGTCATTGAAGATTACGGTCTTTACGAATTCACTATTCAAGGGTTAAGGTAAACCATGGAAATCGCTCTTGAGATAGCTGATCTAATACGGCGGAACAGAATTTCCACCACAGAGGTAGCAGATGCTCTTGGAAAAAAAGGTAGCATTCTTGGGGTAAATCCAATGAATTCACTAAAGTACGCGGTCGGTAGAGTTCGTTTAATTACACCCGTAGATGATTCAAACTACCTTCTTCATCGAGAAATTCAGGATGTCGAGCCGGGGGAAATTGTATTTGTAAAGCCTCAAAATTTCACCGAGGTTGCGGTATTTGGAGATTTGGTAGCAAAATACGTACTTTTATATCGCCAGGCGGCTGCAATTGTTGTCGACGGCAATGTTCGAGATACAGCTCGTCTGGTTAGAGAGGGTTATGCGATTTGGTGCCGAGGCTCAAATCCTGTGGGAGCGATAAATAGTTCGACGAGGGTTGAAACCGATTATCCACCAGTGCAAGGCTCGCACGGAATAGCAGTTTGTGATGAAGGTGGAGTCGTGATTATTTCAGAAGATGAATGTAATGCTAAAACACTCGCAAGGCTCCGTCATATCGAAGCATTAGAAGATATGTGGCAGTACTGTCTCAATACCCTTAAATGGAGTACTTTTGAAATAGTTGTGGAAAAAAGGTATCTAATCGAAACAAGAGACATTCCACCCGAGTTGCTCAGAGCAATTACAGAGCTAGAAAACGAATAGTCAATTAGGGGATTGCGCCTTGGGAATGCCAACTTACAACTTCACAGCTGTTCTGGCACCAACCATTATTTCCTCGGCAATTAGTTCCTATCTTAGACGTGTTACTCAGAATCGAAGAGTTTGGTTGGCGGATTACAACAACTAGTTCAGTCGTTTAAATCCAGCCTGGGCTGGATTAGCATCGAGCTGAATATTCAATTCTCCATTTTTTGAAATCCCATTTAGCAACTTGTTTAGTTTTTCTTCATATATTTCAAGGTGTTTTTCATTGTGGGCAATGCTTGGGTAAAAGATGTTAGATGCAAGAATCCCATTTTTTAGCATTTCTTGCGTTATCCAGGTCTTCAAGACATTTCCATTCTCGCCTAATAAATTGAATGTGGATAGGGCTGGAATGCCGGAAACTTTAAACTCCAATTGTGAAATCTTGAAAGTTCTACTCCAGATTTCTTGCATTTTGCTACCGATATCAGTGATGATTTCCCAAGAATGAAGTTTCTCCATTTCAGACAGCGTTTTTAAGGCAGCAACGTATCCAATTCTCTCGGACCAGAATGTGCTGCTAATAAATGTATTTTCAGCGGATTGCATAATTGAATCACGTCCAATTAGGGCAGTTATTGCGAATCCGTTACCGATAGCTTTGCCAAAAGTTGCAAGATCTGGTTCCACGCTGAATTTTAAGTGAAGCCCACCAAAAGTTTCGCGGAAGCCTGAAGTGCATTCATCGAAAATGAGGACAATGCCATTCTTCGTGCACTTTTCCCGAATTAATTCAAGGTACCCGGGTGAAGGTTCTTCGGATCGCATAACCTCCATAATTAAAACGCCGATATTTGGATTCTCATCTAAAATAGTTAGATCTGCGAAGTTGTTATATCTCATTGCATGGGTGAGGCCCTTAAGCTGGTGGGGCACTCCCTCGGGGTTTAATCCTGGAAGTAAGTGGTCGTTAAGAGTTGAGTTACTTGAAAGATTGGCTGAGAGGTACCAGTCATGCCACCCGTGATAACCACAAATTGCAACTTCGCTACGCCCTGTAGCTGCCCGTGCAATTCTAATTGCCACTGCATTTATCTCACCGCCGCTCCGTGCGAATTTAGCAGAATCAGCCCAAGGGTGCATTTCTATTAATTTCTCTGCCAGGAAGACTTCCTCAGGGCAGTTAAAAGTGGACATGTTGGAAGACTCAATGCATTTCTTGACTTCAATATCAACGGGGTCAAATGCGTACCCCAAAATATTAGTCCCGATTCCCATGATAGACATATCAAGATATTTATTGTCATCTAGGTCCCAAATTTCACATCCGTTAGCTTTCGAGTAGTAACTAGGCCAGCCTGATTGCAAGAACATCTCTGGTCTTTTTGAAAGAAGCATGTTTCCGCCAGGAATTACTCGCTTTGCCCTTTTGTATAACTTCGAGCCTGTACCCATCTTTGCTCCCTCATTGTTCTGGATGTGGCCATTCAATTTCTGCACCTCTTGATTTTCAAGTAAGAAATCAATTATCTGCTGGCAGGTTACCGCGGTGGGGTCAGGGTGCTTTGCATACACAAGTCTTGCGACTTCAAGGTCTTCTGGTTCATCTACTGTAATTCTCAGGAAAGCATGACTCGATATTGGGTTAACTTTTTCTATTTGTTTGCAGATTTTTTTCATATAAGGAGTTACGTGCTCCCTATCGTACTTTGAATTGGCTTCATTATTTGCTCTTGTAAGCAAATCCATGGTGAATACGTCAACATCCATGCCATCCGGATATACATTCGGATCTTGGTTGCAGAAATAATCGCCACCGCTGGAAACTAAGGAAGATATTGCTGTGTCAATAAGCTCTGGGTCGATAAATGGGCAGTCAGCCGTAACCCTTACAATTACATCCGCATCGAGCGATTTCGCTGCCATGTAATATCTTGATAGAACATCATGTTCTGGACCTCTAAAACAAGGAACACCAACTCTGGCTGACTCTGCGAATGTTGGGTCATCAGATTGATCAACTGTTGTTACAACGGCAACCACGTTCGCTAATTTTGATTTTCTTGCGCGATATACACACAAACCGAGAACTGTATGGTCATCACCAATTGACATTAGGATTTTCCCCGGAAGTCTGGTCGACTTCATTCTTGCTTGAATCAAGATTACGGTTTTAATTTTTCCACATCCTAGGATCTGTTATAGCTGGGTTAATTCTATGTTGGAATTTTTCAAAGTCTTTTGCGCTATTAATGTAGCCTAGTATCTCAGTCCCTTGTGAAATTGATTCCACTCCAACAACTATTTCGTCTAATTCTTCACTTTTAGCTGCAAAGTCAACGCAATACTGCGTTGCGGATATGTCACGAAGTCTCAGCCATGCATGCCAATCACGAATTTCCTTTAGCAAAGTTTTCGGTACGTCCATTTTCATGACTTCGTGAGAAACTAGCAGTCCTTGTAGGAAAATAGAGCGCGCTTGTAATCTTGGACTATTTCGTTGAGGATTCTTCTTAAACCAATCTAAACAGTTCGAATCAAATGGGTTATGCGGGAATTGAACTACCTCAACTAATTCCCAATCCTTTACTTGACTTAATTCTTGAGGTCTGTAAATTGATATTCCAATCTTGTCTACCCCGAAACCTAGAGTAATTTCCTTGAACATTTCAAGGATTTTTGATGCTGATGGAAAAGTAACAAATTCTGGATTATGTATGAGTAATGTGTTGATGCGCTGATACTTGATGGTTTTTTCAACAAGCTCTTTCAGTGACTGATGAGAAATCGAATCTTCGTCAATTCTTACTTTAGTTTGTACGTGCCACTCTAGATTTGTTTGTTTGAGAATTTTATCTGCGAATTGATACGCCGCAGCAGAGTCAACTCTTCGAACTCCTTTGTGCCACATCTCTTCTAAGGTTTCCGAAGTTAGGCTTGCTGAATTAAGAGCTCCATATGCTGGGGTGCTATTGGCCATGCCGATTAGCACATTGTCAATCGTTAACAAAGTGCTCTTTGGCAGTTCGAATAGGTTTTTATGTCGCGCACTTTAAGCATGGACTTATTATAATTGTTTATATTGATTTTCTGTGTTTTATAGTCATGATTTAATGCACCTGCTTGGTTCGGTTTCTAACTTTTTTAGTCTAGAACAACATATCCGTTTACTGTTGATAAATGTAATGCCACGATGCCAGATTGTCCTTCATTGGATGCTGGGTCTACCCACTCTATGTCCACATCGCCCAATGAAGCGAGGATCTCATCTTTGAACCACGAATCAGCCAATTGATCATT
>JACCDN011146604.1_pt1 | contig 19863 bp, 18 predicted proteins | sample 7441691 | NCBI WGS metagenome assembly JACCDN01 (sample SAMN15323439, study PRJNA562643) | freshwater metagenome | isolation source: river surface water | place: USA:Blue River Watershed | collected 2017-08-16 | reverse complement strand
TGCCCTTGGCGACCAGTGCTTTACCAACAGTCACCCAGTGGTCATCAGACCATCGCTTTGATTTACCCGCCGTCGCATGAAAAGACATCACATATGGTTTACTCACATCAAACCCTAGATCAATGCGTGTTGGTGCAAAGCCTAAGTTCGCAGCATCGACCAAAGACTGAACATAAGCATCTGGATAAAACTGAGGGGGCATCAATGCACGATCTGGGACCGGCACATCCATGGCCGAAGCAGTTACCCAACGCGAGCGATCTACTGCGTGACAATGAACCGGCACCTGCACACAATCCGTATAGAACTTACGAGCCCACGGCTCGTAACCAGAAAACTCTGTTTGATTGGCCAAACCAAAGACTGAAGCAGTCTTATTTGGATTAGCCAAATGGGTCACCCAGGCAGACTTCAACAAACCTTGTGTTTCTATGATTAAGTCATAGTCAGCAAACACTCCTGACTTAAATTGCTCTTTAAAAGCGATGTACTCCTGAATGCTGCGGATGAATTCGCCTCGTTTTAGGGCTTTTTTCCAACGACGAAACGCCAAAGGGATGATGTTGTTGATTCCAGCAATAGAATCGCCAGATGGCGAAATAATGGTCTTCAGAGGCTCTAAAAGCCCTACATAACCCTCTTCCACCACCCAATCAATTTGAGCGGCTGGGTACTTGGCTCGCAGATCCCAAACCACAGGCAAATTGTGTAAAACATCGCCCAAAGAGGATAACTTAACGATTAGAATCTTCATGGGATCTATTTTCGCCTAAATTAGACTTAAACCAGTAATTTGATCATCGGCTAGTAGGTTCAGACTAAAATTACACCATGAGCACACTATCAATTCCACCCTGTCCTGTATTCGACATGGAAAACACTTACCCTTACGGTATTCAATTTATTTGTCCTGACTGCACCCACGAATGGTCTGTAACAGCCACCGATGAAGAGGTTAAAGCATTAAAGGTTAATAAAGATGCGCACGGCAATGTTTTAAAAGATGGTAATACTGTCACTCTCATCAAAGACTTAAAAGTAAAGGACTCATCATTAGTGATTAAAGCTGTTACAAAGATTAAGAATATTTGTCTCGTTGATGGCGATCATGACATTGATTGCAAAGTTGATGATCAGAGCATACTGCACAAGTCTGAGTTTATGAAGAAGGCTTGAAAGTGAATCACTTTGTTTTATATTGCAAATCATATAAACGGGATGTGTTTCGTGCAAAAGAACTCCTACATAGCATTAATGTACATAACACCAGCAAAATTCCATTTTTCATCTCAACACCTCAAGAAGATGAACTTGTATTCAAAAATCATTTGGGCTCTGATGGCTACACTTGGGTCAGCGATGAATCCATTATTACCTCAAACCCACGTGTTGATCATGAAATGGTTAAGAAGTTCTCAGGGGGGTTAGCTCAACAAGTTATCAAATCTGAATTTTGGCGCCTAGGCTTATGTAAGAACTACTTATGCTTAGACTCGGATGCCAAGTTTATTAGAGATTTTACAGAGTCAGACTTTATTCACGAAGATAAAACACCTTTCACCATAGCTCATACAGCGGATGATTTCATAGCTGAAGTAAATAAAGAAGGAAGGCATTACATTTTGCGCAATATGGAAAAAGAATGCCAAAGTTTAATGTCCTTTTTCAACCGAAATGGCTCTCAGTATGATTTTGGACCGGCTCCGTTTGTATGGTCTCGCGATGTATGGCAGTGGCTGGCTGACTACCTGTGGAACACTCACCATATGACACTATGGGACGCGATCGCATTGCACAGCACAGAAATGCGGTGGTATGGCGAAGCTTTGCTAATTAGTAAGATAATTCCTTTTCATCCAATACCCCCCCTATTCAAGGTCTATCACTACGACTGGCAATTCAAAAACGATCAATCAAAAAATATTACAGAATTTGAGCTTGGCAAAAGATTTATAGGCGTCATTTATCAGTCTAACTGGGATAAGAAATTGGAGCCAAAAGAATTTCGAAAATCACTTTTATCAAGATGTTGGCGCTTTATTAAAACGAATTACTTGAAAAAATGAAAAAAAATGAACGCTGGCTGATCTTATCTCATGCATTTAATATGGATGGTAGAGCTGCGAGCCAAACCATAACCGATAAGATTCCATTCCTCCTTAAAAAGAATATTGATCCAATCATTGTTAGCGCGTGTACTGGCAAAAAAGATTCATTATTTCCTCATTATCAAATTTTTCCACTAGGTGGTGCAGGGTTGAAATTTGACTTAAGGCATTATCTGAAGGGCCGACTTAACAAAGGAATCAGATACAAAATACTCATCACATTACTTTCCCTAACACTCACCCCATTCATACTTGTTGAAAAGATACTTTTTGGCCTCCAAAGTCAAGCTTCATGGGCGATTCCAGCTTACTTAAGCTCTCTTTACCTAATATATAAATACAAAATAAATCTAATCTACTCAACAGGCGGAGCTTATTCGGCTCACCTAGCTGGCCTATGGCTGAAGAAAACTACAAACTTGAAATGGATTGTGGAAATACATGATCCGCTGGTTAAACCTGAACAAACACCTTCTACTCGCGATGAAAAATTTCAATTTGAACTTGAAAAAAATATCTGTACACACGGCGATTTAATCTGGTGGTTTACTGAAGGGGCCTTAAACAGTGCCCAAAAAAGAAATCCCCAGCTAAAAAGTAAAGGTCATTGCATAGTTCCAGGAGCAACTCCACCACTTGCGCATTACCACTACCAGAAAGGTAACAAAATAATCTATGCCCACTTTGGCTCTCTTTCAAAAACAAGAAGCTTGGATGTTTTTCTAAAATCACTAGCCATCTACTTCCAATCACATCCCGATAAAAACAAAATGATCGAAGTTCACATCTATGGCGCTGATTTAGATAGCTCTAGCAATCAAGTCATCAATACTATGCATCTAAGTGATAACATTAAGTTACATGGCCGGCTCGAGTATGACTCAAAAACTGGGCTCACAGGCCGTGAACAAGTACTACAAAAAATGCAAGCAGCCGACTTCCTGGTGCTCGCTCATGGACAAATTTCTGACTGCGCTGAATATATCCCCTCAAAAGTTTATGAATATTTTTGGGCTAAACGACCTATATTTGGCATTACTCACAAAAATCCACAGCTAGACTCACTTATACTTGATAGAAATGGATACATTGCTCATACTGAAGATGAGGAACAGATTGTCAAAAACATTGAACGTAGCATTCATGACTGGGAAGAGGACAATATCAAAATAGCCACCTTACTGCCAATCTGTGTTGATGCGGCTACGCAGATCATCATTGAAAAAACTAGAGGTTTGACCAATGAGAATTAAGCATAAATTAAAAACTATGCTCTCTAAAAGTTATAGAGATAAACAATGGACAAAGGCATCGCACACTTTTGACACAATAGTCAAAATTGATGGTGTTGATGTGTGGGTTGGCAAGTTTACTTTTGGCGTTGGCAATATTGAGTTAGCCCACCACAAAGGAGCACCACGACTTTCAATAGGTAGATATTGCTCAATTGCTGGGAATGTTAGGATTTTTACTGGCGCATATCACCGGTCCGACTGGATGACTACCTACCCATTTGGCCATATTCATGAAGGCACTTTTGGAAATGCTAAAAAAGAAGGTTATCCGTATAGCAAAGGACCGGTCAGCATTGGAAATGATGTTTGGATAGGAAATTCAGTAACCATCATGTCAGGCGTCACCATCGGCGATGGCGCCATTCTTGCTGCTAATTCACATATTATCAAAGATGTACAACCCTATGAAATAGTAGGTGGAAATCCAGCCCAACATATTCGCTATCGATTCCCCAAGGAAGTCATTGACTTTTTAATTAACATAGCCTGGTGGAACCTGAATGAATCCCTCATTAAGAAAATTCATCCCTTATTAACAACTGAGCCAAATGAAATAATTTTAGAGAAAATTAAGGCGATTTTGAAAGAAAGTTTATGAAAATTACAGCTGTAATTTTGTCTTACAAAAATTTCAAAACGACCACAAAAATTTGTCTAGACACTCTGCTGCCAGAGGCTCAAAAAAACAATGTTCATGTCTTGGTGGTAGACAATGCATCACCTGACGGCAGTGACAAACAATTACTTGACTACCATCAACAACACCCTTTATTTGACCTACAGCTTAATAAAGAAAATTTAGGATTTACTGGCGGCTTTAATAGTACCGCCGGAAAAGTTGACTGCGACTGGTTTGTTATTGTCGATAGTGATGCCGCCTTTCCACCAGACTCATTAAAATATTTAATAGATGCTATTAATTTGGCAAAAGAGGATGAGGCCATTATCAGCCCGCTCACAAACAATGCAGGGACATGTCAGCATCTTTTATTCCCACAAAATAACCAGGAAGAAATATTTGAATTGCAGAAAGACATCACCTCTTCAGCCATCAATAAACTTTTAAAAATCTATAGAGCGGATTTTTTTTGCGTTGCTATTAAAAAGACTTTATGGGATAAGCTCGACGGTCTGTCGCTTGATTATGGCCGAGGATATTATGAGGACTTTGATTTTTGTATGCGCGCAAAAAAATTGGGGTATCAATGCGTAGCTTATGAAAAATGGTTTGTTTATCACCAAGGCAGCGCAATATTTAAGTCAGATCCAGCACAAAAACAACTCCTCAAAAATAATAAGAAAATTTTTCTAAAAAAATACTCTAATGTCGAGCTAAGGCATAGAAGACTAGACATTTATCATCAAATTCAAGACTATATTGCAGAAGGAATCAAGCGACCATCTGCCATACTTCAAAATCGCATAGACTATTTATTACAAGACAACCCCCGAAGTTTGATTAAACGATGGCTATGGAAACATAAAGTTAAAAAGTTACTTCAGCAAATATGAATGAACATCTAAATCTGGCTGAGGACATCCATGAAAAAGTATGTACGTTTTTAGCAAACAACATCAATACCCCGTTAACCAAGGCTCAAGTAATTGCACTCATATCGCCTTGGTGTAGAAGTTTTACTCACACCACTCTTCATTACTATTTAAGCAACCATCCCGCTGACTCTCAAACTTTTAGTCCTGAAAATGCTCCGGGCGATACGCTAGCCTACATGCGGTGGCACAAAACCGATGACTACCTTGACTATTTATCAGGAAATAACTCCCCCAGCAAGAACTGGTCACAGATTCAAAAGGTATCTGAATTATTAGTCATGCCTCGTTTTTTGTGGGCAAAAACAATCGTTTTTCAGGCGGGCATTCGGAAGAATTTCTTAAGAAATCTAGTTTTCTCTAGTTTTTTTAGAATCAGAAAACTTTCATACAAGAAAAAAATTAAATTCTTTAAGATCAATACCCAATATAGAAATCAATTGTGTTGTGAACTTACGGAACACCTCAAGGAATATGACTTTGGACCATGGCTTAGCCAGAGAGCTATAGAAATGCTTCCCCGAATTTTTCTGGAAGGTATTAACGACGCCTGTTTAGGCTACAAAAGAAATCAAAGCTTTAATGCCATATTTTCTAGTGATTGTTGGTCAAGCATTGACTCACTAAAAATTATGAGTTTCACTCAAAAAAATATGCGGAACGTAACGCTGATTGGTACACCTCATGCGTTCAACTATTCAGCACTTCATCATTTCTGGCTTGCCGCTTATGAACTTTCATTCCTAGATAAATATCTAAGCTGGGGAGAGTTAACTAATAGAGTTAATAAAAAAATTACTCCTTTTTTTATTAACAAATTCGCTGGCTACCAAAGGCCTAAATTACCTAATTTAACTAATGAAAACAAACCTGTTTTATTAACGGGCGCTATGCGTCCCAATCATTTAGTTGAATATCCATTTGAACCAACTGATTTTAAGAAATATTTATTGGAAGAAATTCAAATAGCGCACATTACCTCAGAAATCACAGGAACCCCTGTTAGGATTCGCACCAGAAATAAAGATCGCGGCGGATCATTTGAGAGTTTATTTAACGAAAATCCACCTCCAAATGTTTCTCTTGATTTTCAAAGCGGCACATTCATCAGTGAGATTGTCAATCACTCCTTACATGTATGTGACAACACAAGCACAACCATTCTTGAGTCGCTCATCATTAACCACCCAACCATTATTGTGATAACCAACAAATATTTTTCAATCCACCCTGAAGCTATCGCTAGTTTTGAAATGCTAAAAAAAGTGGGGATATTCCATACATCAATCAACAGTTATGCCGCACACCTTAAAAAAATTCACGGCCAGATCAATCAATGGTGGCATGGCCATGAAACTCAAATTACTGTTACAGATTTTTTAAATGAACACGCCAGGACCGGCGGAAGTATTACAATGTGGAAGAAAATCCTGCTAAATTAGCACTAAGGAAGATATGATCAACATATTTATTGGTTTTGACCCTAGAGAAGCCGTTGCATTTCACGTCTGTACAAATAGCATTATCAGACAATCGAAATCCCCAGTTTCAATCACGCCTTTAGCACTAAAGAATTTATCTGGATACAAAGAAATGCATTCAGATGGATCTAATCAATTTATCTATAGCCGGTTTCTTGTCCCACACCTAATGGGCTATAAAGGATGGGCCTTATTCATTGATGGCGACATGATTCTTCGCGAAGACATTAGCAAGCTTTGGGATCTCAGAGATGATACAAAAGCTGTTATGTGTGTTCATCATGATTACAAAACCAAAGCTGAACAAAAATACCTAGGCTCTAAAAATCAAAATTACCCACGTAAAAATTGGTCTAGTGTTGTTCTGTGGAATTGCGAGCATCCTGCAAATAAGACAGTTACCCCTTCATTTATTGAAAATGCCACTGGCGCGGAACTTCACCGCTTTACTTGGCTAAGCGATGACATAATTGGAAGCTTGCCAATTGAATGGAATTGGTTGCCAGATGAGTTTGGAGAAAATAATCAGGCCAAGCTACTTCACTACACCTTGGGAACACCTTGCTTTAATGAATATGCAAACACTCCTATGGCCTCTGAATGGCATAAAGAGAGAATGCTAACTAACTATAGCGTTCAAATTGATTCCGAATCTTAAATTAAATCTTTTCCCCATATCTGGAATAAACATGATTAAACCTCAACAACCCATCCAACTATTCAAAGTATTCATGTCCAATGACGCGATTAATCGCACACAAAAAGTATTGGGCTCAGGATATATTGGTCAAGGGCCTGTGGTTGAAGAGTTTGAAAAACAGCTATGCGACTTCTTTGGCAATGCCCATGTAGTTACCACCAATTCAGCAACATCGTCTGAGCATTTGGTGTTTCATATGCTTAAACGTCCTCAAAAAAAGAAGCGCATCAATGAGGCTCCAAGCATTAGCAATCATGATTGGCCGGGTATCAATGAACATGACCATATCTTAACCACAGCACTAACATGCACGGCAACCAATTGGCCAATATTGGCGAATAACATCAGCCTCAAGTGGGTCGATGCTGACCCTAATACATGCAATATGGACTTGGATGATTTAGAAAGAAAAATCACCGAAAAAACTAAGGCAATTGTGGTGGTGCATTGGGGTGGCTACCCACTCGATTTGGATAGGCTAGCAAAGATCCAAGAATCCGCTTTTAATAAATATGGGTTTATGCCTATCATCATTGAAGACTCTGCACACGCTTTTGGCTCGATGTACAAGGGAAAGCCGATTGGCTCACATGGAAATATTTGCACCTTCAGCTTTCAAGCAATTAAACACCTAACTGCCGGCGATGGTGGTTGCATCACATTCCCAAATGAAGATTTAGTTCATCGAGCAAAACTACTCCGCTGGTTTGGTATCGACAGAAACGATAACCGCAAAGATTTTAGATGTGAAGCCGATGTTGCCGAATACGGCTTTAAGATGCACATGAATGATATCAATGCTGCGATTGGCTTAGGGAACTTACCCGATGTTAAATCTTTAGTATTAAAGAATCATAAAGCAAATGGTCAGTATTACAATGAAGCGCTCAAAGATGTTAACGGCGTCAAACTACTAGAAAATAACCCCGACAGAGAGTCTGCCTATTGGCTTTACACCTTAAAAGTTGAACGTCATGCCGATTTTGTTAAAAAAATGTACGATGCCAATATTATGGTCAGTCGTGTTCATGAACGCAATGATATTCATACTTGCGTTCATGAATATAAGTCACACCTCCCCAACTTGGACAATCTTGTTCAAGAAATGATTTGTATACCAGTTGGTTGGTGGGTAACCCCCGAGGAACGAGAATACATTGTCCAGACAATTAAAAGTGGTTGGTAAAAAGCTATATGCACTTAAATATCTTAAGCTTATAAACAAAAAAAGCACTTTTAACAATTAATAGGTCTTTCTTTTCAAGATTTGCATTAATAATATGGCTTTCATATTTTTTTAACCCATACATGAAAATCAAACCAGATCTTGTTCTAAAAAAATCATATACATAAAACCAAAGAGTTACACCTCTCAACATCTTTTCTTGAATGATTATGATAGCCACATCAAAATCATCGAATAGAAATGTTTTAATTGCACCCTCAGAAACAAAATGTGACTCTGCGCCTTTTTGACGCATTACAGCGATACCAGGAATAAAAAGTGATACTCCTTTTGCTCTCCCGACTGCATTAAGAATGCAAGCGCGCAAAAAATAATTGTTTTCATATGAAATTATATTTTTAAATTTTAAAAATCCATCAAGATATAAGTCAGTTTTAAAAATAAAAGATGAAATAAATCCCGATTTAATTGCAATTTTTCTACGCCACTTTAATGCTATTTTTGAGAATATGCTTTTATGAATTTTTTTACAAGGTGAATTTTTAGAAATAAAATTCATTGCAAGATTTAAATCCAAAAATCGTTTTTCCCACAAACAAATCATCTCTTGCGAAGCTAAGATTGATGTGACTATCTGATTAAAAATACTGGATGAGACATAATCATCATCCCCCAATATCCACAAATAATCTTCTTTGCAGTCAGATACACCTCTAACAATATTTTGTGTGATGCCTAAATTAGATTCATTCACATAAAAATTAATCCAATTAAATTTATCTGAATATTCCATTAAAAGTCTTGCAGTATTATCTGTTGAACAATTATCACCCACTAAAATATTCAAGGATATACGAGACTCTTTTGATGCAAGACTTGCTAGATTATCTAAATTCTTAATCAAAGAATCCGATCGATTAAACGTTGGTATTAATATCAGTAGAGACGGTTTCATATCAATGATTTACAGTACTTAATAGTACTTAACACCCCTTTGTCTAGTGAGATTGTTGGACCCCAACCCAATGCAGTCAAATTCGCGATATCTGCGCAAGAGTCCATGATTTCATGGCAATCTCTGACTTTTTTCCCGAATGCTAAATATGATTTGCTATTTGTGAAACTGTAGCATTTCTCTACAAGCAATCTGACTGGTACAGAGACGCCAGTTCCTACTCCAAAACTTGAATACCCCCCCTCAGAGAAAATATCCAAAGCATTAACCACTGTTATATATGCGCTAACAACATCGTCAATATATATAAAGTCTCTTTTTTGAATGCAGTCTGTCAATATGATTTCCTTTGTATTCATAAGCATATTCTTAATTAACCAAGGAATAAATTTATCAATTCGATCATTTGGGCCATACACATGCTCAAGCCGAAGATTAATTAATTTATTTTTACCATTAGCTAAAGACTTTGCATCCTGCAAAAATAACTTTTTACTCAAAGCATATTCTTTAAGGTTATTTTGCAAAGACTCAGTGTTAAAAAAGCTATCTGTATTTAAAAATGGAATGCCTTCAGATGAACATTGGCCAAGAAGTTTCATGGGATAGTGATAATTGATCCTAGACAGCTCGCCAGATTTTTGTGGTCCTCTACCATACGAAGTGGCAAGATGAATGACAAGTGAAACATTTTTATTTTTTAAGCTATGCAGCTTTAGTAAATCATCAAATGTCAGATACTCTATGAACTTATTTGTTGTAGTACCTGTTAAAGTTGATGAAACGCTTCTAACTGGACAGATTAACTCATGACCTCGACTCAACAAGGCTTTTACTAAATGGCTTCCTATGAACCCAGTTGCCCCCGTAACTATGATTTTCATTATTGATATTAAAAATTTATTCCTAAATAAGCTTCAATCTGGGCTACCACATACTCAAGAGCCTCTTGGCTTAGGGATGGCTGAACACCAATCCAAAAGGTGTTATTCATAACATTATCTGTATTCTCAAGAGAGCCACTAACTCGATACTTCACTCCAGCCATATATGGTTGACGAATTAAATTTCCGGCAAATAAAAGTCGAGTACCTATTTTTTTCTGATCCAAATAAGTCGTTAACTCCAATCTAGAAACAGGGGACGATTCTTTAACTGTGATTGGGAAACCAAACCAAGAGGGATCAGAATGCATGGTTGCCTCTGGTAATTGTAAAAATTCCTCACAAGTTTTCAAACGTTCTTTAAGAAATTTAAAATTATTCTTTCGTTGCTGAATAAAAATTGGCGCCTTAGCCAATTGCGCTAGCGCACATGCAGCTTGCATATCAGTGATTTTGAGGTTGTACCCTAAATGACTATAGGTATACTTATGATCATAACCTTCTGGCAAATTGCCAAGCTTCCAACAAAAGCGTTTCCCGCACGTATTATCTTTTCCAGGGGGGCAATAACAGTCACGGCCCCAATCTCTAAAACTCTCTGCAATTTGCTTTAATTCATAATTATTTGTAAAAACTGCCCCACCCTCACCCATAGTAATGTGATGCGCAGGATAAAAACTAAGAGTGGCGATATCACCAAATGTTCCACACATTTGTCCGTTATAGGTTGAACCTAGGGCATCACAGCAATCTTCCACCAACCATAAATTATATTTTTGGCACAACTCAGTGACCACTTTCAAATTAAAAGGATTTCCTAAAGAGTGCGCCAACATAATGGCTTTAGTTTTAGGACTAATAGCTAATTCGATTTTTTCAGAATCAATATTATGGGTGCGAGGATCAACATCTACAAATACTGGAATTGCCCCAAACTGAATAATGGGATTAACTGTGGTCGGGAAACCAGCTGCAACACCAATAATCTCATCACCTTTTTGAATCGCTCGACTACCCAACTTAGGTGAGGTCAAGGTTGAAAATGCCACTAAATTTGCTGAAGATCCAGAATTGACTGTAATGGCATATGTCACACCGATAAACTCTGCTAATTTTTTTTCAAATTCCTCATTAAAACGTCCTGTTGTTAACCAACCATCTAACGAGGCATCCACCATATTTTGTAACTCTTCAACGCCGATTAATTTGCCAGAAGGCGGAATAATCGTTTCGCCAGGAATAAATTTTTTTGGCGTATACTCCAAGCTTGCATAAACCTCTACTAATTTCGCAATCTGCTCACGAATCTTGTTCTTTTCAAGTGTTTTAACATCAAGGCTGTTGTTCAGGTTCATATTTTTAATTAAATTGATAGTCATTAATTTGTGTTTGAGTTATTAAGCGCATATCGCCATGACTAAGATGAGCTTGATGCCAACTCACAATTTTTACTATAGCAGTTTCTAAATGCCAACGAGGAACCCAATTTAATTGCTGCTTAGCTTTATTACAGTTAAGTCTTAATAACTGGGCCTCGTGTGGCTGGGCACAGAGATCTTGTTTCCAAGAAACCCCTCTTCCCCACCGAGAAATAAGAAGATCTATCACCTCCTGAACAGATCTAGCATCAATATCACTTGGGCCAAAATTCCAACCAGAGGCAAACGAATGCCCTTGTTCATAAAGAGCCTGAAGTAAAACCAAGTAACCTGAGAGAGGCTCCAATACATGTTGCCAAGGTCTTACTGCAAGCGGGTTACGTATCACTAATGACTGATTTTTTTCAAATGCAATAATTGCATCTGGAATCAAACGATCACTCGACCAATCTCCACCACCAATCACATTACCAGCTCGGGCAGTTGCAATCGAATTATGACTTTGCGTAGGATTATAAAAAGATCGGCGGTAGGCACTTACAACTAATTCGGCACAACCTTTACTGCTACTATAGGGGTCATAGCCTCCCATAGGCTCTTCTTCGGCATATCCTGCTTGACGCTCTTGATTTTCATAACATTTGTCTGTTGTCACAACCACCGTGGCTTTAACTGAGACAATATTTCTTAAAGCCTCCAAGAGATTCGCAGTTCCCATAACATTGACTTCATAGGTCTCAATTGGGTGATCATATGAATATCGGACCAGAGGTTGAGCTGCCATATGAATTACTATGTCCGGCTCAAAATTAGTTATTGCACAAGACAACTCAGAAAGATTTCTAATGTCACCAATATGTGATTCTTCTATTAGGCTCTCTAAATCAAGCACATTAAAAATAGCTGGCTCTGTATTAGGGGCTAAAGCATAACCAGCCACCCGAGCACCCATAAGATGCAACCAATAAGTCAACCAACTTCCTTTAAAACCAGTGTGCCCAGTCAAAAAAACCTTTTTCCCCTTCCAAAATTCTGGTTTTACACAACCATTCATGCTTACTCCCAAGACTTCCAAGGTGCATTACCTGAAGACCAGAGCTCTTCTAGATAATTTTTATCTCTCAGTGTATCCATTGGCTGCCAAAATCCTTTATGAAAGTATGCTTGCAATTGGCCTTGCTGTGCCAATGCTTCTAAAGGTTGCCGCTCCCAAATAGTATTATCACTCTCTATGAAATTCAAAGTTTTTGAATTCAAAACAAAAAAGCCCCCATTAATCCAACCGCCATCACCTCGAGGCTTTTCTAAGAAAGATTCAACTTGAGTTTTGTTAAGGCTCAAAGCACCAAAACGTCCCGGAGGTTGGACTGCAGTCATTGTTGCTAGGTGGCCATGCTGCCTATGAAACTGAATCAGCTCGCTGACATTTACTGATCCTATTCCATCACCATACGTCATGCAAAAATCACCCTCAACATAATCTTTGACCCTCATCAAACGCCCACCTGTTTGAGTGGATTCACCTGTGTCAACCAAAGTGACCTTCCAAGGCTCGGCTTTTTTATGATGAACTTCTATTAAATTATTCTGTAGATCAATTGTTACATCAGACATATGTAAAAAATAATTGGCAAAATATTCTTTGATTACATAGCCCTTATAGCCGCAACAAATTAGAAAATCATTTATCCCATGCGAAGAGTATATTTTCATAATATGCCACAGGATGGGCTTCCCCCCAATCTCAATCATAGGTTTAGGCTTACTGATGCTTTCTTCAGAAATCCTGGTTCCCAATCCACCTGCCAAAATTATTAATTTCATATTGCCCTCATCAAAACTTATCTGCAGACTCAAAACTTAATCCATTTGCATCTTTAGCACTGCGAGTGATATTTATCAATTTCAGATGCGGCCATTGAATATTGAGGCTTTCATCAAAACAATTAATACACCTCTCACCGATAGCATTCCAATAGTCAGTGGTTTTATATAAAAAAACAGTTTTATCTTCTAGCGATAAAAAGCCATGTGCAAAACCTGATGGGATCCAAAGTTGACGATTATTCTTGGCAGATAGCTCTACTCCCACCCACTTGCCATAGGTTTTAGATGACTGCCGTAAATCAACAGCCACATCAAATACAGCTCCACAGGACACTCTCACCAATTTAGCTTGTGTTTGGGTCACTTGATAGTGAAGTCCACGCAAAACACCTTTATTAGACACTGAATGATTATCCTGCACGAAACTAACTTGACACCCGATTGCTCGAGAAAAATCATTCTCATTAAAAGACTCAAAGAAACAACCACGTTCATCGCCAAAAACTTTTGGCTCAATGATTAATACATCTGGAATAGCGGTAGGAGTGACTTGAATCGGCATTTAAAAATCTCTACATAGTTGAAAATATCAAAATTTTTCTGCATATAACTTTTCCAAATATTGGCCGTAAGCATTTTTCTTCAGGCTATTAGCCAACTTCAAAAGCTCTTTAGAACCAATCCAACCTTGACGATAGGCTATCTCTTCCGGACATGCCACCATCAACCCTTGACGCTTTTGTAAAGTCGCAATAAATCCTGCGGCATCCAATAAAGAATCATGGGTTCCAGTATCTAGCCAAGCATATCCTCGCCCCATGATCTCTACTTGTAACTGGCCCAATTCAAGATAAATGCGATTTATATCAGTGATTTCAAGTTCACCACGCGCACTAGGCTTTATTTCAGCAGCGAAATCGCATACTTGTTGATCATAAAAATAAAGGCCTGTTACTGCGTAATTACTTTTTGGTTTTGAGGGTTTTTCTTCAATCGAGATCGCTTTAAATGATTGATCAAACTCAACCACACCGTAACGCTCAGGATCGTTGACATGATATGCAAATATAGTTGCACCCTGATCTTGATCATTCGCAGAGCTCAACTGATCAACCAGTTCATGACCATAAAAAATATTATCCCCAAGAATTAATGCTGACGGGTTATTTCCAATAAAGTTTTTGCCAATATGAAATGCTTGTGCCAAACCATCAGGCGAAGGCTGAATCGCATATTCAATATTTATACCCCATTGCGAACCATCTCCAATCAACTCTGTAAATCTAGGCGTGTCTTGAGGGGTTGAAATTAAAAGTATGTCTCTAATACCAGCAAGCATCAAGGTTGATAGTGGGTAATAAACCATTGGCTTGTCATAGACTGGCATCAGTTGCTTAGAAACAGCCCGGGTAACAGGATATAACCGCGTTCCAGAACCGCCCGCTAATAAAATTCCTTTTCTAGAACTTGTACTGATATTTTTTAAAGACATAGATCAACCTAAATATTTTCATGACTGCTTTGTTTAAGGGCTGTATTCACGTAATTCTTAACATACAGCATCACTTGATCCTCCCAATAAGGGATCTTATTTTCAAAACCTAAGACAGATAGCGTTTGCCTTAATTTTTGATTGCTCATTCTAGAATTGCGTGGTCGTATCGCCATAGCAACATAACTTGACGATGCTATTGGCTGCAAATCATTTAACTTAAGCGCCAAACCCAAACCATTGAAGTTAGCAACCTGAATACAAAGCTTAGCAAAGCTGTACCACGATGTCTCTCCATCAGGGATAACATGATATATACCAGATAGGGCATCTGAAAATCCGATTTGCAAACTAACTTTTGCCAACCAATTTATATCCGTTGGCACCCCCACCTGATCATTCACAACATTCAGTTGATGTTGAGTGGTGGCAAGATGCAATATTTTACGAATGAAATTATCACCATCACCATAAGCCCACGAGGTTCTAAAGATTAAATAGCGAGATAGTTGATGTTCGCTCAAATCATTATTATTTCGAATTCTAGAAAAAATATTTTTAATGGCCATTTCACCGGAGAGCTTACTTTGTCCATATTTATTCAACTTGCTGATAGGCCCAGGAAGGTCAGCCTCCGTATAGGGCGTATCTTGGGCATCACCAAAAACATAATCTGCCGAGTAATGAATCAGCAATCCATGCGAAAGTGGCGCCATGTATTCAGCCATCAACTCAGGCGCTCGAGAATTAATTGCAAAAGCCAACTCGGGTTCACTTTCAGCTTTATCAACATCCGTATAGGCAGCAGCATTAATAATGACTTGAGGCTGATACCGATTGAGTACTTGCGTAATCGATGATTCATCATTCAAATCACAATCAGTGCGACCTAAAAATACAACAGGCACTCTTGAGTCTTTTAGACATTTCTGCAAAGCTTTCCCCACTTGACCATCACGACCAAATACCACTATGGTTTTATTGTGATCAAGACGTTTAAATAAAGAAAAAGCCATATTGGTTGGATGTAAATTTTTAACTAGTTAGTTGTATTGCTTCTTTATCCAGTTCCGATAAGACCCATTAATAACCCCCTGAACCCACTCTTGATTATTTAAATACCATTGAACAGTTTTATGAATGCCGGTTTCAAAAGTTTCCACTGGTTTCCAACCTAGTTGGCGCTCTAATTTAGTCGTATTAATTGCATAGCGACGGTCGTGGCCTGGGCGATCTTTTACATAAGTAACTTGCGAGGCATACTTAGAAATATCCGCCCTAGGTCGCAGCTGATCCAAAATACTGCAAATAGTATGGACCACCTCGAGATTCGATTTTTCATTGCAGCCGCCGACGTTATAAGTTTCTCCTGGCTGACCAGCCTCCAACACTCTTCTGATAGCTGAGCAATGATCTTTCACATACAACCAATCACGGATTTGTTGACCATCACCATAAATAGGCAATGGCTTACCGGCTAAAGCATTGAGAATCACCAATGGAATCAATTTCTCTGGAAAATGATACGGACCGTAGTTATTTGAGCAGTTGGTTGTCAGGATAGGCAATCCATAGGTATAGTACCAAGCTCTGACCAAATGATCAGATGCGGCTTTTGACGCCGAATAAGGACTATTCGGTTGATAGGAATTGGTTTCTGAAAACGCTGGATCACTCGGTAACAATGATCCAAAGACTTCATCTGTTGATATATGTAGGAAGCGAAACTGTTTCTTGTCACTTTGACATAACTTATTCCAATAAGCACGAACAGCCTCTAGAAGATTAAACGTGCCCACCACATTAGTCTGAATAAAGTCACCCGGCTCATGAATCGAGCGATCCACGTGAGACTCTGCTGCAAAATTCACCACTGCACGTACTTGATATTTTTTTAATAAAGAATATATTAGATCATGATCACCAATATCACCTTGGACAAACACATGACGAGAATCATTGCTAAGAGACTGAAGCGTTGCTAAGTTACCGGCATAAGTTAACTTATCTAAGTTAACAATACCCTCTGCAGATTGATTATCCAACCAATCCAACACAAAGTTACCGCCAATAAAGCCTGCACCACCTGTTACTAAAATCATAGAAAATTAATCTTATAAGTTTAATGAATTTTCTTGCTATGCACGATTTAGATCATATAAATGTTGACTTGTTAACTTTATATTTTTTGCCACCACTAAACGAATTTTTTAACTCGCCAAGTTAAATGTATCAGTATTCTTTAAGTCTTTCAGAAGAACAATCTGATCTATAATACTGGAAAATTTTTTATCATTACCAATTATTAATTCCAAACAAAAAGCTTCTTTACTAGCAACTTTTATAATCAAGGCAGCTCCTTATTTACTGGATTTTTCTACCTTTTCTTAATTCATTAATTTAACTTTTAATTGCGGCCATATGCATCTTCAAATCGAGTAATATCGTCTTCACCTAAATAATCACCCGACTGAACCTCAATCATCTCTAAATGAGTTTTACCGAGATTTTCTAGACGATGCTTTGTGCCAATTGGTATATAACTAGATTGATTTTCCTTTAATAAAAATATTTGTTCGCCAATTGTGACTTTTGCAGTCCCCTTAACTACAATCCAATGTTCAGCACGATGTTGATGCATCTGCAAACTCAAACTAGCCCCAGGCCTCACCATAATTCGTTTAACCTGAAAACGTTCGCCCATATCAATTACGTCATACCACCCCCAAGGACGAACAACTCGACGATGGACAAATGCCTGAGCCTTACCATCTTGCTTTAACTGTGCGACCACATCTTTTACTTGCTCTATTTTTTCTGAGGCTGCTACTAAAATTGCATCTAAGGTATCAACAATCACTAAGTTAGAGGTTCCCAATGCAACTACCGGACGGTGGGGTGCATTTATGTAAGTATTTCTAGATTGAAAAACAAAGCCTTCACCATTAATTCGGTTGCCGGCTTCATCCGAAGGAGAAAATGCAGCAACTGAATTCCAGCTACCAACATCACTCCACACCCCCTTGAAAGGAATAACAGCTATCTTTTTAAAATGCTCCATCACAGCATAATCTATTGACTCAGATCGACATGCTAAAAACGCATCTCTGTTGGGTCGAACAAAACAACCATCCTCCTTAGCTAATTTCATTGCTAACTCAGATGACCGTAAAATATCTTGCGCATGCGCATTCAGAGCACCGATTAAAACTGAAGCTTGGCATAAGAAAATACCAGCATTCCATAAATAGCTCCCTGACAACACCATCTCTTCAGCTTTATCACCTAGTGGTTTTTCCATAAAACTATCCACCTTAAAAATGCATGATGATTGATGAGGCAGATTACTTAATTCAATCCCCTTATGAATATAGCCATAAGCTGTACTTGGAAATGTTGGCTGAACTCCGAATGTAACGATATAGCCAGCACGGGCAGCGTGAATACCACATTGAATTGTGGAAATAAACAAATCAACATCTGGTATGAAATGATCAGAAGGCAAAAAAAGTAGTAAATCAGAATCGTTAATACCAGGCATTAAAGCGGCACTTGCCATTGCCGCCGCAGTGTTGCGACCCTCAGGCTCTAGTAGAATACACGAATTATGATTAGCAGGTAGTTCTTTTAATAACTCTTGGACAAAAAATCGGTGCTCTTCGTTAGCCACAAAAATAGCTGGGTCCAATGATCCTACACGTTGAACGGTTAAATTTAAAAGATTTTGCCCATCAATCAAGGGGACAAATTGTTTAGGAAAAGATTCTCGGGATAATGGCCATAATCTTGTGCCAGAACCACCACAAAGAATGACAGGTTTGATCTTTAAGGACATATGGATATTCTATATGAATAGCCTTGATTTTTATACAACTAAGCTGTCAAACTCTGAAAATGATGGCGCTATATGAATAAACTTTATACTCTAAAATTAAGTTTAAAGATCTTAGATTCGGCAATATAATACACGGCAACATAGATACTAAGATTTATATTGTCATCTGACATCTTGATTTCGTTAAGAATTATCTTCTTTAGATTTAAGAATAAGGTTATAAGCGGCTTAGCTCCCAGCGATAATTGACATAACCGCCATCCGTACAGCAATTCCGAAGGTCACCTGCTTAAGGATCACTGACTGAGGACCATCGGCCACATCACTGGCAATCTCCACTTCACGATTCATAGGGCCTGGGTGCATCACAATCGCATCAGGCTTGGCTAACTTGAGTCTTGCTTGAGTAAGACCCCATTGTTTGAAGAAAGCATCTCCTTCAGGTACTTGTCCTGCTTCCATGCGTTCTTTTTGGATTCTGAGGGTCATCACCACATCGACATCTTTTAAACCTTCTTCAATGTTGTTGAAGATTTTGACACCCATCATATTGAGATCTTTGGGAAGCAAACTCTCTGGGCCAATGGCACGGATTTCTTTACACCCCAAAGTAGTCAATGCATGAATATTCGACTTAGCAACACGACTATGAACAATGTCCCCAATGATGGCTACCTTGATCTTGGTAAAGTCATGTTTGTAATGCCGCATGGTGTACATATCGAGTAAACCTTGCGTGGGGTGTTGATTGGTACCATCACCAGCATTGATCACATGAACATGTGGTGGCAAATGCTGCGCCACTTCGACCGCAGCACCGGTGGATTTATGTCTCACCACAAAAATATCTGCTTGCATCGCTACCAAGTTATCAATGGTGTCGAGTAAGGTCTCACCCTTGGCAGTCGATGATGTTTGTATATCTAGATTGACTACATCGGCTGACAAACGCTTGGCAGCCAATTCAAAGGTAGTTCTGGTACGGGTAGAGTTTTCAAAGAAAAGATTAAAAACATTGGTGCCTCTTAACAAAGGCACTTTTTTAACTTCTCTGTCTGAGTCGCTGACTGCCACAAACTGTTTGGCAGTATCTAGGATATGAAGAATATGCTCTTTAGACAAACCCTCTAAAGTCAATAAATGGGTGAGTTCACCTTGGTCATTGAGCTG
>JACCDN010085589.1_pt1 | contig 19877 bp, 14 predicted proteins | sample 7441691 | NCBI WGS metagenome assembly JACCDN01 (sample SAMN15323439, study PRJNA562643) | freshwater metagenome | isolation source: river surface water | place: USA:Blue River Watershed | collected 2017-08-16 | reverse complement strand
GCGATCAACGCCCGGCATGCGGCCGAACTGAAGGCCGCCGCGGCCCGCGTCATCGATTCAGGCTGGTATGTCCTCGGCGAAGAGGTGAAGGCCTTCGAGGCGGAGTTCGCCGCGTGGACCGGTTCGCCGCACTGCGTCGGCACGTCGGACGGACTCTCGGCGCTCATCCTCGCCCTGCGCGGCTGGAAGGAGCTCGGTCTGCTCAAGGACGGCGACGGCGTCGCGGTCCCGGCCAACACCTACGTCGCTTCCATCCTCGCCATCACCGAGAACCGTCTCCGTCCGGTGCTCGTCGAGCCGGACGAAGACACCTTCAACCTGGGCGCCGCCAAGCTGGCCGCCGCGCTGACGCCGGACGTGAAGGCCGTGCTCGCGGTCCATCTCTACGGCCAGCTGGCCGACATGCCGGCGATCGCGAAGCTCTGCCGGGAGCGCGGCCTGCTCCTGCTCGAAGACGCCGCGCAGTCCCACGGCGCCCACATCGGCGGCGTCAAGGCCGGCGCATGGGGCGACGCCGCTGCCTTCAGTTTCTACCCCGGCAAGAACCTCGGCGCCCTCGGCGACGCCGGCGCGCTCACCTGCAAGGACCAGAAGCTGGCCGACATGGTCCGCGCGCTGCGCAACTACGGCTCGCACGAGAAATACAAGAACCTCGTCCAGGGCCCCAACGACCGCCTCGACGAACTGCAGGCCGCCTTGCTCCGCGTGAAGCTTAAGCACATCGACGCCGATAACGCGCGCCGCCGCGAGATCGCCTCCCGTTACCGCCGTGAGATGAAGGCCCCGGACGTCCGCCTGCCGTCCGTCCGCGCCGGCGAAGATTCCCACGTCTGGCACCTCTTCGTGGTCCGCGTGCCGGATCGCGCCGCCTTCCAGCAGCGCCTGCTCGACCGCGGCGTGCACACGGCCATCCATTATCCGATCGCCCCGCACCAGCAGCAGGCCTACGCGAAGGAGCTCGGCCATCTGCGGCTCCCGCTTTCCGAAGCCCTGCACCGCGAGGTCGTTTCGCTGCCCGTCAGTCCGGTCATGACCGACGAACAGGTGGCGCACGTGATCGCGGGGGTGAATGGCTTGGCGTAGTTGACAAGCTGGCAAGTTGACATGCTGGCAAGGTGCCAAACGCCTTGAGGCAAAGGGTAGGGACGTGATTTCCATCACGTCCGTTCTCACCAGGTTCAGTCAAGGGCCGACAACTTCCAGATGCGCTCTCGAGCTGCGGCTATGTTGATCACGACCCTGCATTGAGGCAGCTATGTCGTGACGCGGTCCCGACCCTGCCTAATGCAGCTAGGGCAGCACGCGGTGCTGCCCCTGCCTCGATGCATTACTTGTCAACGTGTCAACTGGCCACCTGGTCAACTAACTCCGCCTCGTTCTGGCCAACCGGCCAACGGATCAACAGATCAACCAGTCTGTCATCTCACCGCATCCGCCAACCCATACCCGAACCGGCAGATTTCTTTCTTCGCGCGGGAGAGGAAGAGCTTGAGCGATTTGCCCAGCGGACGGCGGGCTTTGCCCTTGTCCTGATAGCCGATGGTGCTGGTGGTGTGCGCGACGGGCGCGAGGACGACCGGCATCGGCCGGATCCCGCGGATGCGCAGGCCGGTCTCCCACGGACGGTCCAGCGCATGGTCGACCTGTTCGCTGATCGGGCGCATCGACCTGAGGAGAGTCTCGGCGGCGCGGCGGTTCACGACATAGGCGGCGGAGGAGGTCGTGCGGGTCAGATGGGCGACGAGATGGTGGCCGCCGCCGAGGGCGCGTTTCTTGACCGGCATGCCCGAGTGGAAGTTGAACAACTTCACGAGGTCCCAGTCATCCTTCTCGGCCAGCGAACGGAGCACGTCGGCGCAGCCGGGCAGGACTTCGACGTCGTCCTCGAGAATCACGCACCAGGGGGCGTCGGTCTTCAGAAAGGTCTCCATGGCCTTGAGATGGCTGAGGTAGCAGCCGACTTCGCCGGCGCGCGGCGTGTCGAGGCGGTTGCGCCAGGCGTAGGCCGGCAGGTCGACGAGCTTCTCCCATTCGGGGACGTCCTTGCCCATGACGGCCGGGAGGCGTTCGAAGCCCAGGCCGAGCCGGGTGAGGTTGTCACGGATCGACGCCATCCGCTCGGCGTCGCGGTCCAGGTTGATCACGTAGATGAGCGGGGCCATCGGCCGAGATGCTTGCGTCTGCGGGACATCTTTCAATCCGATAGGCGGCCGTGCTTTTGGTTCGTCAGCGGCGCCCCGCGGGGCTATCTCCTCGTCAGGGATGAAGATTCTGCACCTCTCCAAGATGGACAGCGGCGGCGGGGCCGCCGACGGCTTCGTGCGGATCCACCGTTCGCTGCTCAAGGAAGGGCAGGAGTCCGTCGCCTACGTCATCAAGCAGGGCCGCCGCGACATCCCTGCCATCGTCGACGCCCGGCGTCTGCTCACGCCTTGGCAGAAGCTGGCCTGGGCGTGCGGGCGTATCTGGGCCAAGATTTGCCGACTGCGCCACCGGCCGGTCGGGGTCTATGACTTCGACGCCGAGGCCAATTTCCCGGCGGAGCCGATCATCCGCGACGCCCGCGCCCGGTCCGAAAAATGGGACCTCGTGCTCGTCCATTGGTCGGGTGCTTTCGTGCGACCGGAGACGGTCCAGGAGATCGCCGGCGCCTTGGGAGCCCGCGTGGCGCTCTGGCAGGTCGACATGGCCCACGCCACCGGCGGCTGCCATTATCCTCCGCCCGATTGCGACAGGTATGCCGTCGGCTGCGGCCGCTGCCCGCTCCTCGCCTCCCGCTCCGACCGAGATATTTCGACGACGCAGGCCGCGACGCGTCGGCAGGCGTGGGCGGCGGCGGGCGCCCTTGTCCTGGCTCCGGGCAGCTGGTCGGCCGACAACGCCCGACGCAGCATGATCCTGCGTGGCCTGCCTCTGCACACCTTCCCGATCCCCCTCGACCTGGATATCCTTAACACGGGACACGAACAAGCCGCCGCGCGCGACCGTCTCGGCCTGCCCAAGGACCGCCGGGTCCTCCTGGTCAGGGCCCTTTCACCGGCGATTCCTTACAAGAGCTTCGGTCTTTTCCAGGCCGCGCTCGCCAGGTTGGACGCGGAGGGCCTCCGCCTGCACGTCCTCGCGATCGGGGAGCAGGGGCATATCCCCGGCGGGCTCCAGCATGTCACTTATACCGACCTTGGGCCGGTGAAGGGCGATGCGGCGTTGGCGGAAGCTTACCGCGCCTGCGATTTCTTCGTCAGTTGTTCCATCCAAGACGCCGGGCCGATGATGATCGGCGAGGCGATGGCGTGCGGAAGGCCCTCGCTGTCCTATCCGATCGGCATGGCGCCGGACGTCATCAGTTCCGGCGTCAACGGCCTGCTGGTGGAGCCGGTCGGGGACGTCGCCGGATTGGCGGCAGCCATCAGGCATTACGTCGAGATGCCGGCCCATGAGCTCGAGGCTCAATGGGCGCACGCCGCCCGGGAGGCCGCCCGCCTGTTTTCCGGCGCGCGGTTCACATTGAAGATTGGCGAGGCGCTCGCCTCCGCCAAACCTCCCCGATAATTTCCGAATGCGCATCTGGTCTTCCTTCCGTTGGAGAGCCCTCGCCGTCGCCCGCGCCTGCGGCTACCGTGGCAACCCCCGTCTTTTCGGCGTCGAGGTGCCCCTCGCGCTGGTGCCCAACCGTAACATCCTCGGGCAGTTGGACGCGCTTTCCTATGAAGCCAAGGAGGCCAGGTACATCCAGGCCCACCTGCCGGCCGGCGCCGAAGTCCTGGAGCTCGGCGCGAGCCTGGGCATCGTCTCTTCCATCATTCTGGGCCGCCGTCCGTCCCGGCTCATCTCCTATGAAGCGGTGGGTCCGCTGACCGAGATCGCCCGACAGGTCGTGGCGCACAATCACCCTGCCGCCCCATGGACGCTGGTCCATTGCGCCATCGCCGGCGAGGGCGTCGCGGAGGTCTCTTTTGAGTGGTCTCCCGCGCATACGCAGGGCGGTTCCGTCGCCGCCGAGCCCGCCAAGGCGCATCTCCGCGTCCCCGCGGAATCGCTCGCGGCCGCCATCGCCCGCCATCATCTTTCGACCTCGGCCTGGCTGGTGATGGATATCGAAGGCATGGAATGGCCGATCGCCCGCCAGCAGTCCGCCGCGCTCCGCCATTTCGCCGGCATCATCGTCGAATGCCACGACATCCGGGAGGGAGGCAGGGTCGTTCCTCACGAGGAGGTCGTCGCGGAGCTCTCGAAGGCGGGCTTCGACATCATCGCCCGCCGCGGTCAGGTCTCCGTCCTGCGGCGTCATGCGTCCTGAGATGCGTTACGCCTCCGTCCTCTATCGCGATTATGCGGATAACTCCCTGTTCACGCCCGGGGCAGGGGAGAACAACGGGGAATTCTATCTTCCTTACGTCAAGCTGCGGGAGCGCTTCCTGGCCGCTGGCATCGAACTGAACACGCCGGACGTGAACGCCGGACGTCGGATCGAGTTCGAGCTGCACATCAACTGCCGCCGCCAGGATCCGTCCGCCCGCGCCTACGTCTATCTTTACGAGAACCCGCTGATCCGTCCGCTCAACCGCGACCGCGGCTCTCTCGCCCGCTATGCGAAGTGGTTCGCCTGGGATGGCGCCCTGCGCGACGACCCGCGGACGGTCCCGCTCCTCTATCCGAACCGTTTCGAGACCGAGGGGTGGAACGGACCCGAGAAGCGGCCGCTCTTCTGCGTGCTCGTCGCTTCGAACAAGGCGCTCACCGTCGTCGATCCGCGTGACCAGTATCAGGCCCGCGTCCGGATCCTGGATTGGTATGAACGTCACGCCCCGGCCGACTTCCATCTCTTCGGCCGCGGCTGGGACCGCCCCGCCGCCTTGCCCGGCCGCTGGGGGCGGGTGCGCAACCAGCTGCGCAAGATCCTCGCCCGGCTGCTGCCCGCCAGGTCCCCCTACGCCACGTGGCGCGGACCGGTGGACGACAAGATCGAACTGCTGACCCGCGCCCGCTTCTGCCTCGCGCACGAGAACTGCCGCGACCTCGAAGGGTATGTCACCGAGAAGCTCTTCGACGCCTTCCGCTCCGGCTGCGTGCCCGTCTACGTCGGGCCGAAGGAGATCGCCGACCTCGTGCCGCCCGGCTGCTTCATCGACGGCCGCGCCTACGGGACGCCCGCAGCGCTCGACGCCTTCCTGCGCACGATCGACGACGTCGCTTACCGTGGTTACCAGGAGCGCATCCGCGCCTTCCTGCTCTCCGACCAGGCCCGGCCGTTCTCGCAGGACCATTTCGCCGACGTCCTCGCCCGCGAGATCCTCGCCGACCTCGCCGCCCGATGAGCCTGCCTTCGATCAGCGTCATCTTCCTGTCCTACAAGCAGGAGGCCTATGTCCGGGAGGCGCTCCGCGCCGTACTCACCCAAGACCTGCCCGAATACGAGGTGATCATCGGCGACGATGCTTCCCCTGACGGCACCCGTCGCATCATCGAGGAAGAGGTCGCCGCTTATCGCGGACGGGCCCGGATCATCCTCCTGCCGCCGGCGCCGAACGTGGGCGTCATCCGTAATTTCAACCGCTGCGTCGCGGCCTCGTCGGGCGATGTCTTCGTGACCGCCGCCGGCGACGACGTCAGCCACCCGACCCGCCTGCGCCGCATCGCGGAGTTCTTTCGCGACCACCCCGGCAGTACGGCTCACTATTCCAACGCCCGCGTCACGGACGCCGCGGGCCAGGTCCTCCGCCCGACCTGGTATCATCATCAGGGCGTCCTGCTGCGCAGTTATGGTCCTGGGTTGAACCACCTTTTCCAAGGCGTCCAGTTCTGCGGCGCTACGGCCAGTTATCGCGCGAAAGTCCTCCGGGATTTCCCCCCCATGACGGGTGCGACAGGCGGGGAAGACGCCCCGCTTCTGATCCGTTCGCTCCTCCTCGGCTCCGCCGCGGTGGACTCCGAGATACTCCTCGATTGGCGCTGGCACGGCGCGAACATGTCGCACGGCAGCAAGCCGAAGAACCTCGGCTGGCGCGACAAGCTGCGTCGCGTCGCCGCCTGGCCCGCCGGCCAGAAGGTGCATCGGCGCGGCTATCGCGCCGACCTCGCCCACGCCGAACAGGCCGGCCTCGCCTCGCCTGAGGTCATCGCCCGCTTCCGTTCGCTGGTCGACGACGCCCACGCGCAGGCCTCGGTGAAGTTCCACTGCACGCACCCGAACGCCCGTTGGTCGGCGATCGGCATGGCCGTCGGTTATTTCTGGCGCGTCTCGCCGCGCGGCAAGGCCTGGAAACTGCGTTTCCTCGCCAAGGCGCTCGCCAAGAAAATGCTGCCCGGCCCGCTGCGGGCCGTGGCGCTCTTCAACTTCTCGAAGTTCTAGCCCCGCGGGCCGAACTTGCGCTGCGGAGGCTGGGTCGGCGGCACGGGCTCGATCTGCACGCCGGCGCACGCCGGATGGCGGCCGAAGGTGCCGTAGGACTCGGTGTCGAACCGGGTCGGCATGCCGCGCGCGGCCTCGGCCACGAGCACGCGGCCGTCCGGCTGGATGAAGCCGACCTGCACGATGGTCGGGCCGTCCACCTTGCGCGTGTGCGCGACGATCTTCTCGAGGAAGTCGCCGGCGTCGGGGCCCGGCTTGAGGGCGAAGAGGATCTTCTTGATGAGGCTCGGCGCGCGGCGGAGCGTGCTGACGGCATGGGCGCTGAGCGACCATTCGCCGCGTTCCTCGCGCCAGTTGAGGCGTGCGTCGACGATCACGTGCGAGCCATCCATGAGCAGGGGGAGCTCGCCGTCCTTGAGCTGCGCGGCCGCGTCATACGCGTCCGAGAACATCATGACCGGGATGGTGACCGAACGGGAGGCGACGGTGAAGAGCGCCCAGGGGCGGTTGTCCTTCTTGGAGATCTTCTTCTCCAGGCCGCCGACGATGCCGCAGACGCGCACCGTGTGGCGCTGCTGCTTATCCAGGTCGATGCGGTCCGGGGTCACGGTCAGCGTGGCGATCGCTTCGTCGAGGCCATGGTAGTCGGCGAGCGGGTGGCCGCTGAGGTAGAAGCCGAGCAGCGCCTTCTCGCTGTTGAGCATCTCGAGCTTGGGCATCTTCTCCGACTTGCGGAGGATGAGGTCCGTCGGTCGGGCCGCGCCCGCGTCCTCGGCGCCGAGCAGGTCGAAGAGCGAACCCTGGCCGCTGGCGCGTTCCTTGCGCTCGCCGGCGAAGTGACGACGGACGGACTCGATGGAGTCGACGAGGTGGCGGCGGTCCTCGCCGGTGAAGTCGAAGGCGCCCGCGCGCACGAGGCAGTCGAGGGTGCGGGAGTTGAGGTCGAACTCGCCCATGCGGCCGACGAAGTCGGCGAAGTCCTTGAAGGGGCCGTTCTTCTCGCGCTCGGCGACGATGTTGCGGGCGGCCTGCTCGCCGACGCCCTTGATGGCGCCCATGCCGAAGCGGATGGCGTTGTCCTTCACGACCGGGGTGAAGTCGGTGTCCGACTGGTTCACGTCGGGTCCGAGGGCCTTCATGCCGAGGGCTTCGACCTCCGCCATGAATTCGGCGAGCTTGTCGGCGTTGCCTTGTTCGGACGTGAGCACCGCGGCCATGAACTCGACCGGGTAGTTGGCCTTCAGGTAGGCGGTGCGATACGAGAGGATCGCGTAGGCGGCGGAGTGCGACTTGTTGAAGCCGTATTCGGCGAACTTCTCCAGCGTGGCGAAGATCTCCTCGGCCTTCTTCTTGTCGATGTTGTTGGTCGCCTTGGCGCCTTCGACGAAGATCGAGCGCTGCTGCTCCATCTCCTCGCGGATCTTCTTGCCCATCGCGCGGCGGAGCATGTCGGCGCCGCCGAGGGTGTAGCCGGCGACGACGCGGGCGGCTTCCATCACCTGTTCCTGGTAGACGAGGATGCCGTAGGTCTCCTTGGCCACCTTCTCGAGGAGCGGGTGGGCGTATTTGACGTAGCTGGGGTCGTCCTTGCCCTTGATGTAGTCCGGGATGAACTGCATCGGACCCGGACGGTACAGCGCGATGAGCGCCACGATCTCGTCGATCTGGGTGATGTTGAACTTGCGGCAGAGCGACTGCATGCCGCCGGATTCGAGCTGGAACACGCCGATGGTCTTGGCCTCGTTGAGGAGGGCGAAGGTCTTCGGGTCTTCGAAGCCGACCTTCTCGATGTCGAAGTCCGGCATACCGCGGTGCTTGCGCACGAGGTTCTGGGCGTCGTCGATGATGGTGAGCGTCTTCAGGCCCAGGAAGTCCATCTTCAGGAGGCCGAGCTTCTCGACCGGGTCCTTGGCGTACTGGGTCGTCAGGTCGCCTTCCTGCATCGTCACGGGGATGATGTCCGTGAGCGGCCGGTCGGCGATGATCATGCCGCACGCGTGCTTGCCGGAGTTGCGCACCATGCCCTCGATGACGCGGCCGGTCTCGATGATGCTGGCGGCCTGCGGGTTGATGCTGACCTCCTCGCGGAGCTCGTTGGACTTCTTGAGCGCGTCCTCGAGCGAGATGTTGATGTCGTCGGGGACGAGCTTGGCGAGGCGGTTGGTCTCGACGAAGGGGAGGTCGCGGATGCGGGCCAGGTCGCGGACGACCATCTTGGCGCCGAACGTGCCGAAGGTGATGATGTTGGCGACGCGGTCCTCGCCGTATTTCTTGCGCACGTAGCCGACGACCTGGTCGCGGCGGCGCATGCAGAAGTCTATGTCGAAGTCGGGCGCGGACACGCGCTCGGGATTCAGGAAGCGTTCGAAGAGCAGGCCGAAGCGGATCGGGTCGATGTCGGTGATCTTGAGGCAATACGCCACGATCGAGCCGGCGCCCGAGCCGCGGCCCGGGCCGACGGGGATGTCATGCTTGCGCGACCAGTCGATGAAGTCCCAGACGATGAGGAAGTAGTCGACGAAGCCCGTGCCGGCGATGACGCCCATCTCGTAGTCGACGCGGCGGCAGAGTTCGGCGGGGCTGGTCTTGCCCGGGCCGGGGATCTTCTCGTCCTGCCAAGCCTTGGGGTCGTCGTAATCGACGCCGTAACGCTCCTTGAGGCCGGCCTTCACCTGCTCGAGCAGGTAGGAGCCGTTGGCCCGCATGGCCTTGCGCTTCTCGGGGTCGATGACGAAGTCGCCCGGCTTGCCGGCGGCGGTGAGCAGACCGTTCTTGAGCTTCTCGTAGCCGTCGAGGATCGCGTCGATCTTCTCGGAGGCCTTGGGCTTCACGCCTTCGCTGAAGATGTAGACGGGGTAGTTGTTCTGGCCGACCGGCAGCTTGACGTCGCACATCTCGGCGATGGCGACGGTGTTCTTGATGGCTTCGGGGACTTCGCCGAAGACGCGCAGCATCTCGGCCTCGCTCTTCAGGTAGAACTCCGTGGCGGAGTAGCGCATGCGGCGCTCGTCGGCCAGGCGGGCGCCGGTCTGGATGCAGAGCATCGCGTCGTGGGCGACGGAATCGCCGGCGTCGACGTAGTGCACGTCGTTGGTGGCCACGACGCGGAGCTGGAACTCGCCGGCGAGCTTGAGGAGGTCGGCGATGATGCGCTTCTGCTCCTCGAGGCCGTGGTCCATGAGCTCGATGACGAAGTTCTCGCGGCCGAAGATCTCGACGAACTTACCGCAGGCCTTGCGGGCGGCCTCGTAGTCGCCGCGGAGGAGCGCCTGCGGGATCACGCCCTGAAGGCAGCCGGAGAAGCCGATCAGGCCGTCGGCGTGCTTGGCGAGCTGCTCGAGGTCGGTGCGCGGCTTGTAGTGCAGGCCGCGGACGTGCGCGTCGGAGACGAGCTTGGTGAGGTTCTGATAGCCTTTGAAATTCCGGGCGAGCACGCCCATGTGGAAATACTTGTGCTCGCGGCGGTCAGGCTTGTCGGTGAGCGCGTGGTCCCAGACGAGGTAGAGCTCGCAGCCGAGGAGCGGCTTGAGCTTCACGTCGCCCTTGGAGCGCTGCTTGGCCTCGTTCCAGAAATCGAAGAGGCCGAAGAGGTTGCCGTGGTCGGTGATCGCCACCGCGCGCATGTTCATGTCGCAGGCGCGCGCCATCAGGCGGTCGATGCGGCTGCAGCCGTCGAGCATGCTGTAGTCCGTATGCACGTGGAGGTGCACGAAGTCTCGGCTGATGGATTCCGGGTCGGCCATGCGGGACGGCGATAATAGGGAGCCGTCGGAGGGCAGGGGAAGGGCATAATCCGGCGGGTTATCCGCGGACTTGCTCACAGCGGGGGCTTGCCCGCGGAACCAGGCCGGCCAGACTGCCTGCATGACCCCGCGCCGGCTCACCCCTTTTTGGCAGGCCCTCCTCGGACTGGCGTTCGGCGTCGTCTATGGGCTCGTCTGCCGCCTGCTCTTCCATCCTTCGTCCAAACCTTCCGACCGTGAGCTGGAGGCGCTCTGGGCCATCATGAGCCTGAGCTTCATCTTCCTGGTGCCGTTGTCGCTCGGCTTCCTGGTGATCTGGTTCGGCGAGACCAAGAAGAGCTGGGCGGCACGCGTGTTCCAGCCCTGGCTCGCCGGCGCCATGTTCATGGCGGCGGCGATCGTCCTCCATCTCGAAGGCTTCATCTGCGTGATCCTGTGGCTGCCGCTGGTCTGGTGGATGTCCTCGATCGGCGGCGTGCTCGCCGGCGTCCTCCGCGACCGGCCGACTTCGGACTCCGCGAAACGCTACTGCGTCGCGTTCATCGCGTTGCTGCCGTTCGTGGCCGGGCCGCTGGAGTCCCTGCGCGAGCGCGAGACCGAGCTCCGCACGGTGCACACTTCGATCGAGATCGCGGCGTCGCCCGCGCAGGTCTGGCGGCAGATCCGCTCGGTACCGCGCATCACCGAGGCCGAACACGGCCCGTCGTGGAGCCATCGCCTGGGCTTCCCGCGTCCGACCGAGGCCGTGCTCGAAGGCACCGGCGTCGGCTCCATCCGCTACGCCCGTTTCGAAGGCGACGTGCTCTTCGTCGAGAAGGTGACCGAGTGGGAGGAGAACAAGCGTCTCTCTTTCTCGATCGAGGCCGACACGAAGAATATCCCGCCCACGACCTTCGATGAACACGTGACCATCGGCGGCCCGTATTTCGACGTCCTCCACGGCTCCTATTGGATCGAGCCCCGCGGCCCGGACGGCGTCGTGCTGCACCTCGCGAGCGATCAGCGCCTCACGACGGGCTTCAACTTCTACTCCCAGTGGTGGACCATGTGGCTCATGAACGACCTGCAGTCCTACATCCTGCGGATCATCAAGGCCCGCGCCGAAAAGGCGGGCTGAGGGCCGCCGCTTACTTGATCTTCACGAAGGTGCGCTTGCCGGCCTGGATGACCAGTTCGCCGGCAGGCTTCGCCACCTTCTGAGCGGGATCGGAGACCTTGTCGTCGCCGATCTTGACCGCGCCGCCCTCGATGAGGCGGCGGATCTCCTTCTTGGAGGGGAAGAGGTTGGTCGCGGCGAGGAGATCGACGATGCCGATCTCGGCCGCACCGCCGGAGACGGCGGCCCAGGCAAACTCAGGCATGTCGGTACGCACGCCGCCCTTGGAGAAGACGTTCTCGAACTCGGCGCGCTCCTTGGCGCCGGCGCCCGCGCCGTGGAACTTGTCCGTCAGGCGCGTGGCGAGCTGCTTCTTGGCTTCCATCGGGTGGCCGGCCTTGAGCGCGGCGAGCTCTTCGGGCGTCGAAAGGAGCAGGAGGTCGTAGTAGACCCACATGGTGGCGTCCGGGATCGACATGATGCGGCCGAACATGTCCTTCGCGCCGTGGTTGAAGGCGATGTAGTTGCCGAGCGACTTCGACATCTTCTTCTCGCCGTCGAGGCCGACGAGCAAGGGCATGCCGAGCACGGCCTGCGGGGCCATCTTGTCCTGTTCCTGCAGGTCGCGGCCGACGAGCATGTTGAAGAGCTGGTCGCTGCCGCCGATCTCGATGTCGGCCTTGAGCATGACGGAGTCGTAGCCCTGGAGGAGCGGGTAGAGGAACTCGACGATCGAGATCGGGGTGTTCGAGGCGTGGCGCTTGGCGAAGTCGTCGCGCGCGAGCATCTGCGCCACGGTCATGCGGCGGCTGAGCTGGAGGGCGTCGAGGAACGACATCTTGCCGAACCACTCGCTGTTGCGGCGGACTTCGGTCTTCTTCGGATCGAGGATCTGGTAGGCCTGCTCGAGGTAGGTCTTGGCGTTCTCCTCGATCTCCTGCTCGGAGAGCACGGGGCGCGTCTCGGACTTGCCGGTGGGGTCGCCGATGCGGGTGGTGTAGTCGCCGATGATGAGGACGGCCTGGTGGCCGAGCTCCTGGAACTGACGGAGCTTCTGGAAGACGACCATGTGGCCGAAGGTCAGGTCCGGGCGGGTCGGGTCGACGCCGAGCTTCACGCGCAGGGTCTTGCCGGCTTCGAGCCGCTTGAGGATCTCCGCCTCACCGATGAATTTCTCGGTGCGGGATTTCATGACCTTCAACTGTTCCGCGGGGGACATGGCTTTACTCTTCCCAGAGGGAAGGGGAGGGGGAAGGAAAAAGAGCGGAAGCTCTTTTAGGGCTAGGGCTAGGGTTAGGGCTGGGAATACAAAGAGGCTCGGAGGACCAGAGCATTGATGCGTTAGTTGATCGGTTGATCAGTGGGCCAGTTGGCCAGACGAGAGGCATTTTAGGTCCCAGGTCTCGGCCCTCGGGTCCCTGGTTCAGGTCTTCAGGTTCAGGCGCAGGTCCCGGGTCCGAACCTGTACCAGATAACCCGTACCTGATTCCCGAAGGCCGAGACCCGAGGCCTGAAAGTGTATGCCCCCAGCCAATCATCCGGTTCCCGGTTTCCCTTTGAGCGTTTACTCTCTGCAGTGGGTAGGGTTGAGCGCCCTCGCTCAACCGCGGCTGACCAAGGGTGGTCAGCCCTACCTCGAGACTTCAGAGACACCTTCAGGTCCCAGGTCTCGGCCCTCAGGTCTCAGGTGCGGGTGAACAGGTACAGGTGCGGGTACGGGCAAAACTCAGGTCCTGAACCTGTACCCGAACCTGAGTACCCGCACCCGGCTCCCGACGGCTGAGACCTGAGACCCGAAACTCGGAATGTTCTCCTACCCCTACCCCTGCCCCTACCCCTTGCTAAAACACCTTTGCACTTTTGCACGCGGCTCCGCCGCATTTGCACGTTTGCACCTGCGTTCTTTCTCTTCTTACTTCCTCCCATGGACCTCGTCCGCGAACTCATCGACTACGTGAAGCACCCGAGCGTGTCCACCGACCCGGCTTTCAAGGCCGGCATGGATGGCGCCCGCGAGCATATCTGCCGCCTGCTCAAGGAAGCCGGCCTGGAGGTCGAAGTCGTCCCGACGCCTCTGCACCCGATCGTCCTCGGCCGCCGCCGCGGTCCGAAGGAATGGCCCCACATCGTCCTTTACGGCCATTATGACGTCCAGCCGGCCGACCCGCTGAACCTCTGGACTTCTCCTGCCTTCGAGCCCGTCGTCCGCGACGGCAAGGTCTGGGGTCGCGGCACCGCCGATAACAAGGGCCCGCATCTCGTCGCGGTCGTCGCCCTGGCCCGCTTGCTCAAGCGCTGCCCGAACCTGCCCCTGCGAATCACCTTCCTCATCGAAGGCGAAGAAGAGATCGGCTCCCCGAGCTTCCCGGAATTCCTGCACAACCATAAGGCCGAGCTCTCCGAGGCCGATTGCGTCATCCTTTCCGACACCGCTTCGCCGTCGTCGGACCAGATCGTCATCACGACCGCCCTGCGCGGCATCGTCGGCCTCGAGGTCGGCCTGACCGGCCCGAAGTCGGACCTGCACTCCGGCCTGCACGGCGGCGCGGTCTATAATCCCATCCAGGCCTTGGCCGAACTCTGCTCCTCGCTGCACGACGCCGATAACGCCGTGACCGTCGAAGGTTTCTACGACGGCGTCGAACAGCCCACCCGCTGGGAACGCGAGGAACTCCGCAAGCTCCCGCTCAGCGAAGACGGCTACCGCCGCGCGCTCGGCGTCGACGAGCTGCACCCCGCGCCCGGCCTCGACGGCCTCGAAGCCGTGCGCTTCGCGCCGACGCTTGAGTTCAACGGCATCGGCGGCGGCTACCAGGGCAAGGGCTCCAAGACCGTCATCCCTTCGAAGGTCTTCGCCAAGATCACCTGCCGTCTCGTCCCGGGACAGGACCCCGCCGACATCCATCGCAAGGTCGCGGCCGCCATCCATGCCCGCGCGCCTAAAGGCGTGCGCGTCGACATCCAGGAGATGCAGGGCAACGCCGCCTACTTCGTCTGCCCGCCGGACCGTCCGAATACCCCCGCCGGCCAGAATCCGATCCTCGCCAAGGCTTTCCGCGAGGCCGACAAGGCCATCGGCGAAGCCTTCGGCAAGCGTCCGCTCTATCTCCGCGAAGGCGGCAGCGTGCCCATCATCGGCGACATCCGTCGCGAGACCGGCCTCGATTCCGTCATGATCGGGCTGTTCACGCCGGAGTCGCACCTGCATGCGCCCAACGAGAACTTCGAGCTCAAGATGGCCGAGCGCGCCGTGAACGCCTATGAGAAGCTTCTCGAGCGACTTGCCGGCTCCGAACGCGGCAACCGTTGATGTCTTTCATTTGAGCCGCCCGTCCGTCCTTTCGGCGTCTGTCTTACTGGTCGCCTACAACCATGAGGCCTTTATCGAGGAGGCTTTGCTGTCAGCATTACGTCAGGATATCGCGGGTTTTGAGCTCATCATCGTCGACGACGCTTCCACCGATCGGACGCGGACCATCATCGAGGAAGTCTTGGCCCGCGAAGGCACCGCCGGCATCAGGGTCAGGACGCTCTTTTATGAGCGTAACCTCGGTGTCATCGCCGCCGTCAACGCGGCGATGGCCGCGGCGACCGGCGACGTGTTCATGATCATGGCGGGAGATGACTACTCGCTGCCCGATCGCTTACGCCGTACCTTGGACATCTTTGCGGAGGACCCGGCGGTTCAGCTCGTTTACGGAGAGGTTGAGCTCATCGATGAGCACGGGGCGACGCTGCGGCGGGCGCCCCTGGGCGGCCCGCCCCGGTACTTCTCTTACGACTCGTGGAGTCGGATCTACGCCGGCGCCAGCCCTTGCGGGGCTTCGGCGTCATATCGGCGCCGGCTCTTCGACGTTTTCGGTCCGATGATCCCAGGTAGCCACGGCGAAGATAATTGCTACTGGGTGCGTGGTTTGTTGCTCGGTCGGATCCGCCATGACCCGGCTTGTCACATACGCTGGCGCCGGCATGGGGCCAATCTCTCGAATTACCAGCTTGGCCCCGGCGATCATTGGCGGCAGCGGCACCTGAAATGGATGTCCAGCCATGCGACCATGTCCGTTCAATGGTTGGCTGATATCGCCAAGGCCAAGGAGCTGGGGTTGATTTCGGCTTGGCGTGCCTTCCATGTCCGACGGTCGGCTGTCCGAGAAGACGCTACCTGGGCGTTGGAGGTCGCCTCCTTGCGCCCAGATCCTTGGACGGCCTGGCGGCGGGCGGCCTGGCAAATGATTCAAGTGGGCCGGATTTCGACCGTCCTTCGTATGCTGAGGCTACGCCTCTCGCCTGTTCGCCGTGAGGAAAGGTGGCAGGTTTTAGCGAAACTGAAGTCAAACGGGCCCGTTTAAGGCGAACGACGGTGTCGCGGCGTGCTTTTCCCTTTCGCCTCAGCCCTAAAGTCCTAAATCTATCCTCTCCTATGGCTGTCTTCCGCAAGCGTACCCACACCCCGACCCCGAAGAAGAAGGATATCCCGGCGGGTCTCTGGACCAAGTGCCCTCAGACGGGCGAGATGGTCTATACCAAGGACCTCGAAGCCAACTGGAACGTCTTCCCGGTCAGCGGCTACCATGAGCGCCTGTCCACCCGCCGTCGTATCGCCCTGCTGATCGACGACGGCACCTGGAAGGAGACCGACCAGAAGCTCGCCTCCAAGGACCCCCTCAAGTTCACCGCCGGCGGTTCCTACCCCGAGCGCCTCGCCCAGCACCAGAAGAAGTCCGGCCTCCGCGACTCCGTCGTCTGCGGCCACGGGCTGATGGACGGCCTCCCGGTCTCCCTCGCGATCATGGACTTCTCGTTCATGGGCGCCTCGATGGGTTCCGTCGCCGGCGAGAAGGTCACCCGCGCCATCGAGCGCGCGATCAAGCTGAAGTGCCCGTGCATCGTCGTCTGCTCCTCCGGCGGCGCCCGCATGCAGGAAGGCATCCTCTCCCTGATGCAGATGGCCAAGACCAGCGCCGCCCTCGCGAAGCTCCGCACGGCCGGCCTGCCTTACATCGCCGTCCTCACCAATCCCACGATGGCCGGCGTCATGGCCAGCTACGCCACCCTCGGTGACGTCATCGTCGCCGAACCCGGCGCGCTCATCGGCTTCGCCGGCGCCCGCGTGATCAAGGAGACGACCAACCAGGACCTCCCCGAAGGCTTCCAGACCTCGGAGTTCCTCCTGAAGCGCGGCCTCATCGACATGATCATCCACCGCAAGGAGATGAAGTCGAAGCTCGCCAGCCTCCTCCGCGCCCTCGCTCACCGCAAGGTGAAGGTCAAGAAGCCCGCGAAGGCCCGCGCCTGAGCGCGACCCTGCGGAGATGACTCCCGCCGAGACCCTCCGCTGGCTGACGGGACTGCGCAACCTGGGCTCGCGCCTCGGCGTCGAGCGCATGCGCCTGCTCTCCGCGCGCCTCGGTCGCCCTGAGCTCTCCGCGCCCTGCGTCCACGTCGCCGGCACCAACGGCAAGGGTTCGACGTGCGCGATGATCGAGGCGATCCAGCGCGCGCACGGTCGTCGCACCGGCCTCTACACGAGCCCGCATCTCGTCTCCATCGGCGAACGCATCCAGATCGACCGTGTTCCGCTGACCGACGCGGAAGTCGTCGCCCACGCCGAACGCCTGCGTCCGCATTACGAAGCCATCCGCTCCCAGGATCCGGAAGACGCGCCGACGTTCTTCGAGCTGATCACCGCCGCGGCGTTCCTGGAGTTTGCCGCCCGACGCGTCGACGTCGCCGTCCTCGAGACGGGCCTCGGCGGCCGCCTCGACGCGACCAACGTTTGCGCCCCGGAGGTCTGCGTGATCACGTCCATCGGCCTCGACCACCAGGAATACCTCGGGCCCACGCACGCGGCCATCGCCGGCGAGAAGGCCGGCGTCATCAAGCCGGGCGTACCCGTCGTCATCGGCTATGTCCCGCCCGAGGCCGAAGCCGTCATCGTCGCCCGAGCCCGAGCAGTCGGCGCGCCGTTCTATTTCGTCCGCGACCGTTTCCCGCAGGGCCTGCCTGAGACGAGCCTGCCGGGCGAGCACCAGCGCCGCAACGCCGGCGCGGCCCTGCTCGCTTGCGAACTCGCGACGCGTCTGCCCGTGGATGAAGCCAAGGCGCGCGCCGCGCTCCTCGAGGTCGAATGGGCCGGCCGCTGGCAGTCGCATCGTCTCGCCGACGGACGCCGCCTCATCATCGACGGCTCGCACAACGAAGAAGGCGCGCGCGTGGTCGAGCCGCTCCTCGCCTCGCTGCCTGCGCCCACGCTCATCGTAGGCGCGCTTGGCGCCGAACGCGCCCGCCCGCTCATCGAGACCGCCGCGCGCCATGCCGCCCGGCTCATTCTGGTTCGGCCCGACAACGAGCGCGCCTGTTCGGCGGATGAGCTCACGACCTTCATTCCTGCGGGCTTCCGCGGGGAGGTCCGTCGCGCGTCCGTCGCCGAACTCTTCCCGTCGCCCGCTACCTGCGTCGCCGAAGGCGAGACGGTCGTCGTGCTCGGCTCTCTCTATCTCGTCGGCGAAGTGCTCGCGCGTCTGCGCGGCCAAGGATTGCCCGACGCCTGGCAGGACCGCCTGCCGCCCGTCCGATGACCGACTACTCCTTCGTGCCGCCGAGCAGCACCACTCCCAAGGTGGATCCGGCGGAGCTGCCGAAGTGGCTGATCGAGGAAGACGACGACTACATGGTCTTCGACAAGCCGGGCTGGCTCGTCTGCCATCCTTCGAAGGACGGTCCGTGGTCCTCGCTCGTCGGCGCGGTGAAGGAATGGAAGCAGATGGACGTCTCGCACCTCGTCAGCCGTCTCGACCGCGAGACGAGCGGGGTGATCCTGATCGCGAAGCATTACGACGCCGCGTCCGCCGCGCAGACGGCGATGGAGCGACGCATGGTGCTCAAGACCTATTACGCGCTGCTCAAGGGCGAGCTGAAGGAGCCCGTCATGGTCGACCAGCCGCTCGGCCCCGACGAGACCAGCCATGTCGCCGTGAAGACCGCCGTGCGCGAAGGTCCCGGCACCTTGCCCGCCGCGACGTTCTTCGAGCCGGTGCTCGTGGCCAACGGCTACACCCTCGCGCGCGTGCAGCCGCACACCGGGCGAAAGCACCAGATCCGCGCCCACGCCTTCTGGCTCGGTCTGCCGGTGATCGGCGACAAGCTCTACGGCGGCGACGATTCGCTCTACATGGAATTCATCGCGCACGGATGGACGCCTCGTCTCGCCGGCGCGCTGGAGATGGGCCGCCAGGCGCTGCACGCCGCCAAGCTCGAGTTCCGTTTCCCGCCGCGCATCACGCGGACGTTCACCGCGCCGCTCGCGCAGGATATGCGGGAGTTCGTTATCGCTAAGATGGGAGTGGCGGGGGAAGTAGTTGATCAGTTGACCGGTTGAACAGTTGGCCGGTTGGCCAGACAAATGTGCCATTAGTTGGCCTGTTGACAAGTTGACACGTTGATAAGGGAGGCAAGGCGGTGGCCGAAACGCTCAAGGGTGACCGGATGATTAGCTGGGCCACAAATTTTCAGGTCACGGGTCTCAGCTGTCGGCAACCAGGTTCAGGTCTTCAGGTTCGGGTACAGGTTCAGGACCTGAATTTTGCCCGTACCCGCACCTGTGCCTGATAACCCGTACCTGGGACCTGAGGGCCGAGACCTGGGACCCGAAGATGCGTCTCACGTTTGCACCCAGGACGGCACGTGGCGCCGCCCCTACCTTTTCCCTTCACTGCCTTTGGTGAGGACATAGAATGTGGCCATGCGAATGATGTTCGTCCGGGCGCTGATCCTAGTGAGCTCACTCACGGGATGCGGAGAGGGTGGCAACCCCGAGGGCTCGGTGTCCTATGAGCGTCAGCCTTTCGCGGCTTACCAGAATTTCGTGGCCAACTGGGACGTCACGAAGCACCCGGTGCTTTTCGCGGTGGTCCGGACGCCGGAGGAGTATGATCGGATCTTTAATCCTGCCGCCGTGATGGGGCGCAACAAGCCTTTCGCTCCGCCGGATGGATTTTTCGCGCGACGTCAGATCCTGACGGTCTGCCGATGCCTCAACGAACTCGACGAGAAAGAGTTCGCGGTCGAGTCCATCCAAGAGGTCGGCGACGAGCTTTTCTACCGCTACCGCTTTCTCGGCAAGGACTTGGGCGCCAGGGGTAGCTTCAAGATGGAGTTCTCGGTTTATATACCGCAGAAGAAATACACCCGGGTGCATTTCATCGAGAACGGCAAGCCGTTGGAGACGCTGGATCTTAAGTCCGGACAGTGGGCGGTGCCTCCGGCCCATCCTTCTTGGCGGGAGCAGATGAAGCAGGGCCGATAATTCCTCTCAAAGGGAAGTAGGCGACCGGATGATTAGCTGGGGCGGAGATTTTCAGGTCACGGGTCTCAGCTGTCGGCAGCCAGGTTCAGGCGTTCAGGTTCGGGTGCAGGTTCAGGACCTGAATTTTGCCCGTACCCGCACCTGTACCTGATAACCCGTACCTGGGACCTGAGGGCCGAGACCTGAGACCCGAAGATGCCTCTCACGTTTGCACCTTTGCACAGGCCGTAGGCCGATTTGCACTTTTGCACCTAGTACAGCACGCGGTCCCGACCCTACCCATTGCTTTCCTTGTCAACCGGCCAACGGGTCAACGGGTCAACTGCGTTGATTCTTTCATCCATGACACAACGCCGCGGCATCCACTCCCTCGGCCCCGGCTTT
>JACCDN010053963.1_pt1 | contig 19878 bp, 30 predicted proteins | sample 7441691 | NCBI WGS metagenome assembly JACCDN01 (sample SAMN15323439, study PRJNA562643) | freshwater metagenome | isolation source: river surface water | place: USA:Blue River Watershed | collected 2017-08-16 | reverse complement strand
TCGTTCGTAGGGGGGCCGTATCAGGTACCCCGATCCTGGCCGTTTAAGGGCGGCCATTTCCCTTTTGGTTGGGCCGAAGCACTGCCTCGGCCCAATATTCTTTAGCCAAGCAGTTCTTGCTCAAGCTTCTTTGCCATCTCTTCGATGTTTTCTGGCGGCCATCCGGGGATGTCCATGCCAAGGCGCAAGCCCATCGACGAGAGCACTTCCTTGATTTCGTTCAGCGACTTGCGACCGAAATTAGGCGTACGCAGCATTTCGGCTTCGCTCTTTTGAACGAGGTCGCCGATGTAGATGATGTTGTCGTTCTTGAGGCAGTTTGCGCTGCGGACCGACAGTTCCAATTCGTCGACCTTCTTGAGAAGGTAACGGTTGAGCTGGTTTGCATCCGATTCTTCCGAAGAAGCTGATGGTGCAGCCATGCCAATCATTGGCGACGATGCAGACATCGAATCTTCGAAGTGGACAAACACTTGCAACTGGTCCTGAAGAATGCGTGCGGCATAAGCCACGGCGTCTTCTGGCGTTACGGTGCCGTCGGTTTCGATGGTCAGCGACAGTTTGTCATAGTCAAGTTCTTGACCGATGCGTGCATTGTCCACCTTGTACGCGACCTGACGAACAGGCGAATACAGGCTGTCGACCGGAATGAGGCCAATTGGCGCATCCGCTGGACGGTTGGCGACTGCAGGAACATAACCCTTGCCGATGTCGGCAGTGATTTCCATGTTCAGCGTCGCGCCATCGTCGAGATGACAGATGACGAGATCAGGGTTCATCACTTGGATGTCGCCCGAAACGGCGATGTCACCAGCGGTTACTGCGCCGGGGCCAGTTGCCGAAAGCTGAAGACGCTTTGGACCTTCGCCCTCCATCTTCAACGCAACCTGCTTGATGTTCAGAACGATGTCGGTGACATCTTCACGAACGCCCGCGAGCGAAGAGAATTCGTGCAACACGTTTTCGATTTTGATCGATGTAATCGCTGCGCCCTGCAGCGATGAAAGCAATACGCGACGCAGCGCATTGCCGAGAGTCAAACCAAAGCCACGCTCCAGCGGCTCTGCAACAAAAGTTGCCTTACGCTTCGCATCGCTACCTGACTTGAGTTCAAGTGCGTTGGGCTTTTTCAGTTCCTGCCAGTTCTTAATATTGACGGACATGGATTTCCCCTTGGGTTTTGCGGGACCGGCAATTTGGTGCACCGTGCCGGTTCGCGGGTAAAAGAAGGAACGACTGAACAGCCATCCCTGAAACGAATGCTTAGACGCGCCGACGCTTGGAAGGACGGACGCCGTTGTGCGGGATCGATGTCACGTCACGGATCGAGGTGATGGTGAAGCCCACTGCCTGCAATGCGCGAAGTGCAGATTCACGACCCGAACCGGGGCCCTTAACTTCGACTTCAAGCGTACGAACGCCGTGTTCAGCGGCCTTCTTGCCTGCGTCTTCCGCTGCAACCTGTGCGGCGTAAGGCGTCGACTTGCGGCTGCCCTTGAAACCCATGGTTCCTGCGGATGACCAGCTGATCGCGTTGCCCTGGGCATCGGTGATCGTGATCATTGTGTTGTTGAAGCTGGCATTGACGTGCGCGACGCCTGCCGAAATATTTTTACGCTCCCGCTTTTTAATGCGTTGTGGTTCGCGTGCCATATAATGTGTATCCTATTCGAAAATGCGAAGAAAAAATAATCAGGCCGAGGCCCGTGATTACTTCTTCTTGCCCGCGATTGCCTTGGACTTGCCCTTGCGGGTGCGCGCATTGGTATGCGTACGCTGGCCACGGACTGGAAGGCCCTTACGGTGGCGAAGGCCACGGTAGCAGGCGAGATCCATCAAACGCTTGATGTTCATCGATGTGTTACGGCGAAGATCGCCTTCTACGGTGTAGCCCGCATCGATGGTTTCGCGGATTTGCAGAACTTCGGCGTCCGAAAGGTCCTGCACACGACGGCTATGATCAATTCCTAGCTTTGTCGCGATTTCGACGGCTTTAGTGCGGCCGATACCGTGAATGTAGGTAAGCGCAATGATCACGCGCTTGTTGGTTGGAATGTTAACTCCGGCAATACGTGCCAATTTATTTACTCCTGCTCCACAGGTGTCCCGAAAGACAAACCCTATCTCAACGCTGATGATATTCCGAAACGCACAAAACCAGCGGACGCGTGAAAGCGCTGCTGGCTGCACCAGATGATCGGAATTGACGTCGCTTTACGGTGAGTCGCGCCAACTGTCAAGGCTAGCGGCGCGCTATCCCTTGCCTTTGGTCTTGGTTTTGCCCGCAATTGCGTTTTCTTCGATGAACGCAATAATCCGGCTCGCAATATCCTTGCCGGTGGCTTTTTCGATTCCTTCAAGCCCTGGCGAACTATTCACTTCCATGATGACGGGGCCATGATTGGACCGGAGCATGTCGACGCCAGCCACATTCAACCCCATGGCGCGGGCTGCGCGGACCGCGGTTGAGCGCTCTTCCGGCGTGATTTTTATGGCTTCGGCCGAACCGCCGCGATGCAGATTTGATCGAAAATCACCCTCCGCCCCCTTACGCTGCATCGATGCGACGACCTTGTTGCCGATCACAAAGCAACGGATGTCGGTGGCATTCGCCTCTTTGATAAACTCCTGAACGAGGATGTTCACGTTCGCGCCGCGAAACGCCTCAATAACCGAGCGGGCCGACTTTTCGGTCTCACCCAAAACCACGCCAATGCCCTGCGTGCCTTCCAATAGCTTGATGACCACGGGCGCGCCGCCAACCATTTTGATGACTTCGTCGGTTTGCCGTGGGTCATGCGCAAACGCTGTGACCGGCAAACCAAGCCCCTTGCGCGCCAGAATCTGTAACGAGCGCAGCTTGTCGCGGGATCGGCCGATGGCGACACTCTCGTTCAATGACCAGACGTTCATCATTTCAAACTGACGCAGCACAGCGAGTCCGTAAAATGTGATGGACGCGCCAATGCGCGGGATCACCGCGTCATATTTGCCGAGCTTCGCACCCTGATAATATGCTTCGGGGCGGTGCGACGTGATGTTCATCGTCACCCGCAACGTATTCAGAATATCAATCTCATGTCCACGCGCCAACGCGGCTTCGACGAGCCGTTGGTGCGAATATAGGTTGGCGTTGCGTGCCAACATGGCGATTTTCATGTGCTCTTTTGTCCTTGATTCGCTGGCTTGCCCAATACCCAGCGTCGTGCGCTATTGACCAGAAAGCCGCGCCTTAGCGCCCGTCGGCCAATTAGCAAGGGAAAGGCCATGGAACGCCGGTTCGCCAAGGTGAGCTGTCCGTTCCAACACAGCTTACCAAAACAAAATTGCGCTGAGATGACATAGCGTTCTTGCGTGTCACCATTGGACGATCGCACCATGCGCCGGTCGATGACGGGCGCTTCATAACGCTTGGGCTTTTCGCCCGCATTCAAACGGAACCAAAATTCAACCCACGGCTTGCCGTCGCGGACGATCGGTTTGATGCGGGTTGCATGTATCGATGATGTAGCAGCGCCCGTGTCCATTTTGGCGTGCACGTGCGACAGGCCAAGGCTCGGCACATCAACCATTTCGCACCAGCCAATTTCTAATTTACCACCTGAACGTGGCTTGCCGCCCCCCGCAACCAATTAGATTGGCTCCGCTGCGGACGGATCGGCGACAGGGTCATCTTGTGTTTCCGCGTCCGCCGGTGCTTCATTTGTGTCGGCAGCGTCGGTCGCGGGGGCCATGTCCAACGTCTCAATATCCAGATTGAAGCCGTCAACCTTGGGCGGTTCATCCGCGATGGGTGCAAACGGCAGCAGCATATTTTTAAATTGCTCGCCCAACACCTTATCAACCGCGGGAGCGATTTCAGCAACCTTGTAGCGCATATAGCCGCCAGCAACATAAGAGAAGCTGACGCGTGTGGCGCCGTCTTGCTTTGCGGGCTCCATGGCAACGGTCAGCGTGCCAATCACAGCTTCCGACTGGAGCGGCCCCAACGCACCTTGCATCCGCAAAACTTTGCCGGGGTGCGCAAAAATAACGCGCATATGCTCGACGCTTCCGACGGTCTTCACCTTCCCGTTGGCGTCGGTGTCCTGAATCAGTTCGCAGAAGCATCCATTGGCTTGCGCATCGATATAAAAACCGGCGGTAGAGCCCGACCAGCTGTGCGACTTGTTCCAATAGTCCTTTGGCGCAAGTAGGCGCGTCCATATCTCGTCGGGCGTTGCCTGAACGGTGGCGATGTGGATGATGTTAAAACCGGTGTCCGACGCAGCTTTAACGTCGGCAAATGCCGGCGATGCTGTTGCAGCACATATGGCTGCCGTGAGGGCAAGATGTTTCATGGAAGGCGTGTCTAACAACCGTTTCCATTTCCGTCACGTTGAACTTGTTTGCGCGGGCGTTCAGCCGATGATGGCTTCAATCGCCTTCGTCACGTCGTCAATCGGCGCCATGCCATCCACGCGGCTTACAAGGCCGCGGGCATCGTAAAGGGGCAAGATCGGCTCGGTCTTTGCGCGATACTCCGCCATGCGGGTGCGGACGGTTTCTTCATTGTCATCGGGACGACGTTTAAATTCATGCGATCCACATTTGTCACATGTATCCGCTTTGACCGGTTTTTTGAAAACATCATGATAGCCATCACCACAATTGGCGCAGGTGAAACGGCCAACGACGCGTTCGACGAGCGCGTCTTCGTCAACAACCAGTTCAATCACATAATGCAGCGTCCGTTGGCGTGCGGACAACAGCCCATCGAGAAGCGCGACTTGCGGCGCCGTGCGTGGGTAGCCGTCAAAAATCAGGCCCTTGTCCGCAGGGATGGCATCCATATGCTCGCCAAGAATTTCGGCCATCAATTCGTCTGGGAAAAGCTTCCCGGCCTTCATGATCTCATCCGCCATTTTACCGACTTCAGTGCCAGCCTTTACGGCAGCGCGCAGGATATCGCCGGTCGACAATTGCACCATGCCATATTTCTCAACGAGAAATGCAGCCTGCGTTCCTTTGCCTGCGCCAGGAGGCCCCAAAAGGATGATATTCATGAAACGTGTCCCTGTTCGTTTCGATGTCGCACCTTTAGCGGGCGCGTCCACCCTTCAACTTGGCCTTCTTCAACAAATCCCCATATTGGTGGGCGAGCAGATGGCTCTGGATCTGTGAAATCGTATCAATGGTGACGTTGACCAGAATGAGCAAGCTGGTTCCGCCAATCGCAAAGAACTGCTGCTGGCCGGTTTGACCCATGACATAGTCAGGCAACAAGCAGACCAATGTCAGATAGGCGGCGCCCAAGACGGTGATACGCGTCAGAACATAATCCAGATAGGATTCGGTGTTCTTGCCCGGACGAATGCCCGGAATGAAGCCACCGGCTTTTTTCAGATTCTCGGATGTTTCTTCCGGATTGAACACCACAGCCGTGTAAAAGAAACAGAAGAAGATGATGCCGAGGCCATAGAGCGCCAGATACACCGGCTGGCCATGGGCCAGATACTGGTTCAACGTGATGACAAAGTCACCCATCGCACTTTCACCCGCGACCTTGTTTCCGCCAAGCTGCGTGATGGTGATCGGCAACAGCAACAATGACGATGCAAAAATCGGTGGGATGACGCCAGCAGTGTTGATCTTCAACGGAAGATGGCTGCGGTCGGCCTGCATCATGCCGCGCTGCGTCGCGCGCTTTGGATATTGAATAAGCACGCGGCGCTGGCCGCGCTCCATGAAACAGATCAGCAAAGTCAGGCCGACGAACATCAACAAAAAGCCGACGATCAGAAAGCCGCTGATCGATCCAGTCCGTCCACCTTCAAGAAGCTGTGCGAACAACCGCGGCATTTGGGCGACGATACCCGCCATGATGATCAACGAGATACCGTTGCCGATACCGCGCGACGTAATCTGCTCGCCTAACCACATCAGGAACATGGTGCCGCCGATAAGGCTGATGGTCGCAACAATGCGGAACATCATGCCCGGTTCAACAACCGCGCTAATGCCATTTGCCGCAGCGAGGCTTTCGAGCCCTGCGGCAAGGAAATATCCCTGCACCGCGGTTAGGAAAACCGTGCCGTAGCGGGTATATTGGTTGAGTTTCTTGCGTCCGCTCTCGCCCTCTTTCTTGATGGCAGCAAGCGTAGGCGACAGCGATGCAGAGAGCTGCACCACGATCGACGCAGTAATATAGGGCATGACGCCAAGCGCGATGAGGCTCATGCGCTCAAGGCTGCCGCCCGAGAAAGTGTTGAAGATATCGAGAACGCCGCCGGCGGCGTTGTTCGCATAAAGGGCTGCTTGCGCGATGGGATCAACGCCCGGCAGCGGCACGAAGCTCAGCATCCGGAATATGATGAGTGCGCCAATAGTGAACCAAATGCGGTTCTTAAGCTCTGTTGCCTGCCCGAACTTCGATAAATTGAGGTTCGATGCCATTTGGTCGGCCCTAGATGCCATGATATACGTTCCTTGGTTCCGGATTAACCGTGAATGCGCTGTAATCGCGCAACGGCTTCACCCCAAAAATTTCGCCTGACTGTATCTGGACGAACCCCAGAAATGTCAAACCCCGCCAGCCCATATCGGGAAGCGGGGCTGGCATGACAAGAGCGAAGTCGTCGCCCCCGTCTTATTTCTTGGCCGCAGCTTCTTTAGCAGCGTTCTTGACCGAAGATTTCTTCGCAGCGGCTTTTTCCGATGCAGAGACCTTCACCAGCACTTCAACCTTACCACCGGCCTTTTCAACGGCCTCAACGGCTGCCTTTGAAGCACCAGCAACAGAGAAGTTCACCTTGGAGGTGAGCTCACCCTTGGCCAGCAAACGGACGCCGTCCTTACCACCACGTGCAAGACCAGCAGCCTTCAACGCAGCATGGTCAACGACAGCTTTGATGTCGATTTTCTTGGCATCGATAAACTTCTGGATCATGCCCAGATTTACTTCTGCATGGTCCTTGGCGAAGATGTTGTTGAAGCCGCGCTTTGGAATACGCATGTGAAGTGGCATCTGGCCGCCTTCAAATCCGTTGATCGAAACACCCGAACGGCTGGTCTGACCCTTTTGGCCGCGACCCGAGGTCTTGCCTTTGCCCGAACCGATACCACGGCCAACGCGCATACGGCGATGGCGGGCGCCTTCGTTGTCTTTAATGTCATTCAATTTCATGTCGTGCACTCGCTTTCGCTTTAATTCGCGCTGATGTTATCAGTCCTGAATTTGGACCATGTGACGAACTGTGCGGATCATTCCGCGCACTTCGGCTGTGTCTTCGATTTCGACAACGCGGTTCATCTTGTCAAGGCCAAGGCCCTTCAAAGTTGCGCGCTGTGAGGCTGGACGGCGGATCGGCGAACCGGTCTGCTTCAGTTTAATCTTCGCCATATCGATTACTCCGCAATAGCTTCTGCGTCGGCTTCAGCAGTTTTGCTGCCACCGCGACCAAGAAGGTCGGCGATTTTCTTGCCGCGACGCTGCGCTACCGACTTGGGGCTGGTCTGTTCAGACAGCGCCGCGAAAGTAGCACGGATCATGTTGTAAGGGTTCGACGTACCGACCGACTTGGTCACAACGTCGGCAACGCCCAGGCTTTCGAAGACAGCGCGCATTGGGCCACCCGCGATGATGCCGGTACCGGCTGGTGCCGAACGCAACGTCACCTTGCCAGCGCCGAAATGGCCCTTGCCGTCGTGATGCAACGTACGACCATCTTTCAGGGCGACGCGGATCATCGATTTCTTGGCAGCTGCAGTCGCTTTGTTGATGGCTTCTGGCACTTCGCGTGCTTTACCATGACCAAAGCCTACGCGACCCTGACCGTCACCAACAACGACGAGTGCAGCAAAACCGAAGCGCTTACCGCCCTTAACAGTTTTCGAAACGCGGTTGATGTGAACGAGCTTTTCGATCGTGCCATCATCTTCTTCCTGTGCAGGACGACGATCGTTGTTACGACCACGGCCACCGCCACCACGGTTATCACCGCCGCCGCCACGACCGCCGCGACCGCGACGTTGACCTTCGGCTGCTTCAGGAGCTGCGCCGTCAGTCACAGATACGGTGCTTTCAGTGTTTTCAGCCATCATCAGAACTCCAATCCGCCTTCGCGCGCTGCATCAGCAAGCGCTTTGACGCGACCGTGAAACAGGAACCCGCCACGATCAAAAACCACGCTGGAAATGCCAGCTTTCTTAGCAGCTTCAGCTACCCGCTTGCCAACATCCGCCGCAGCTTCAGTTGTCGAGCCGTTCTTAGCCTTCACGTCCTTGTCGAGGGTCGAAGCAGACGCGATGGTCGCGCCCTTCGAATCGTCAATGACTTGCGCATAAATGTGGCGACCAGTGCGGTGCACGGAAAGACGAGGACGTCCAGCAACCTGCGCCCGCAATTTCGAACGAACGCGTTGACGGCGCCTTGCAAAGAGAGACAATTTTGCCATTATTTCTTCTTCCCTTCCTTGCGGAAGATATACTCGCCGCGGTACTTGATGCCCTTGCCCTTATATGGCTCTGGCTTCCTCCAGCGACGGATTTCAGCAGCAACCTGCCCAACCTTCTGCTTGTCGATACCTGAGATTTCCACCGTGGTGTTATCAGGTGTCTTGATTTCGATGCCCTCGGGGATCGCGAAGTCGACATCATGGCTGTAACCAAGTTGCAGCTTCAACATCTTGCCTTGGCTGTTTGCACGATAACCAACGCCGGTAATTTCGAGGACTTTCGTAAAGCCTTCGGTCACACCCGTAACGAGGTTCTGTACCAACGTACGCTGCATACCCCAAAACGCGCGGGCTGCCTTGCTGCCATTGGCAGGCTTTACCGAAAGACCGTCGTCCTGCATCTCGTAAGAGATAAGGTCGCTCATAGGCATTTTCAGTTCGCCCTTCGGTCCTTTGACCGAAAGCGTGCCCGCTTCCATGCTGGCGGTTACGCCGGCAGGAATGGGAACAGGTTTCTTACCAATGCGGCTCATTAGAATACCTCCGCCAGGATTTCGCCGCCGACATTCTGTGCGCGCGCTTCGGCGTCAGACAGAACGCCCTTTGGCGTCGAAACGATGGTGATGCCAAGGCCGTTGCGGATAATCGGAAGCTCTTGGCTTCCTGAATATACGCGGCGACCAGGCTTCGAAACGCGGGCGACATGCTGAATAGCAGGAGCGCCTTCGAAATATTTCAGCTCGATGCGGATGCCCTTATGTGCACCCAAAGCTTCTTCGCTGTAACCGCGAATATAGCCTTCACGCTGCAGAACATCGAGAACGCGGGTCCGCAGGCTGGACGCTGGCGAGACTACAGAGTCTTTCTTCGCCCGCTGGCCGTTGCGGATACGGGTGAGCATATCACCCAAAGGATCGGTCATTGCCATCTATCTTATCCTTACCAGCTCGACTTCGTAACGCCCGGGATCATGCCCTTATTGGCAAGATTACGCAGTTCGATACGGTTCAGCTTGAATTTACGGTACACGCCGCGAGGACGCCCGGTGGTTTCGCAACGGTTACGCACGCGGTGCGGGTTACCATTGCGGGGAATTTCAGCCATTTTCAGGCGTGCAATCAAACGCTCGCTGTCATCCAACGACTGGTCTTTCGCCATCGCCTTCAACTTCGCATAACGTCCGGCGTATTTCTTCGCCAGCTTCTTGCGACGCTCGTTCTTGTTTATGGAGCTCAGTTTAGCCATTATGCAGCCGCCTTTTCGTCAGCTTCTTCTACAGGGAACGGGAAGCCGAACAGCTTAAGCAGTTCGCGCGCCTCGTCGTCCGAGTTTGCCGAAGTCGTTACGATCACATCCATGCCGCGCACCGTGTCGATGGCGTCATAGCTGATTTCTGGGAAAATGATCTGTTCCTTGAGACCCATCGCAAAGTTGCCACGGCCATCAAAGCTCTTTGGGTTCAGGCCACGGAAATCGCGAATGCGTGGCATTGCGATGGTGACCAGGCGATCCAAGAATTCATACATCTGGGCGCCACGAAGCGTTACTTTCACGCCGATTGGCATGCCTTCACGCAGCTTGAAGCCCGCGATGGATTTCTTCGCCTTGGTGATGACTGGCTTTTGACCAGCGATCAGTTCCATTTCAGCAAGAGCGGTCGTAACCTTCTTCTTGTCCTGCGAACCTTCACCAACACCCATGTTGAGTGTGATCTTTTCGATCTTTGGCACTGCGAAGCGGTTTGTGTAACCGAACTTTTCAGTCAAGCCCTTGACGACGGCGTCGTCGTACAGCTTCTTCATACGTGGAGTATATTTGGTATCAGCCACTGATCGTCTCCCCGGACTTCACGGCCACACGGACCTTCTTGCCGTCCTTGGTTTCCACGCGAACGCGTGTTGCCTTGCCTGTTTTCGGATCCGCCAAAGCCACATTCGAAATGTGCAGCGGTGCTTCAAAGCGATCGAGACCGCCCTGCGGGTTTGCCTGCGAAGCTTTCCGGTGACGCACAGCAATGTTGACGCCTGCAACGACGACTTTGCTGTCCTTAGGCATTACGGCGGTTACTTCGCCGGATTTGCCCTTGTCTTTACCGGCGAGCACGACGACCGTGTCACCCTTTTTGATTTTTGCCAGAGCCATTGTTATAGCACCTCCGGTGCCAAGCTGATGATTTTCATGTGGTTCTTGGCGCGCAGTTCACGAACCACTGGTCCGAAAATACGTGTGCCAATCGGCTCCTTGTTGTTACCGATAAGAACGGCAGCATTGGAGTCGAAGCGAATAACCGAACCGTCTGCACGGCGGATGTCTTTGCGGGTGCGAACGATAACGGCCTTGTGCACGTCACCCTTCTTTACCTTGCCGCGCGGTGCCGCTTCTTTGATCGACACCACGATGATGTCGCCCACGCCAGCTACGCGACGCTTGGAACCGCCAAGCACCTTGATGCACTGAACGCGCTTTGCGCCGCTGTTGTCCGCAACATCGAGATTGGATTGCATCTGAATCATGGAATCAATCCTCCTTCGTTGCGGCGACCGGGGCGGCAGCGTCAGCTACCAAGCGCCAGGTCTTGTTTTTGGAAATCGGCGCGCACTCTTCGATGCGGACGACTTGGCCCTCTTTCACGACGTTGTTTTCGTCATGGGCGTGATACTTCTTCGTGCGACGAATGATCTTGCCGTAAAGCGGGTGCTTCACTTTGCGCTCGACGAGAACGACAATGGTCTTGTCATTCTTGTCGGAGACCACGGTCCCTGTGAGAATACGTTTTGGCATGGGTAGCTCCTTATGCCGTCTTTGCGGCGGCGCGCTGGCGCTCACCCTGCAGGGTTTTGATGCGGGCGATGTCACGACGCACTTCACGCACACGTGCCGGCTTTTCCATCTGGCCAGTGGCCGATTGGAAACGCAGGTTAAACGCTTCGCGCTTCAATTCGCCGAGCTGAACAGCAAGCTGATCGTCGCTCTTGACGCGGAGATCTTCGGTTTTGCTCATCTTATGATGCTCCCAGATGCGAGGTGTCGCCGAGACGCGCCACGACCTTGGTCTTGATTGGCAGTTTCATGGCTGCACGCTGGAATGCGACAGCGGCGAGTGGACCAGGAACACCGTCGAGTTCAAACATGATACGGCCAGGCTTAACCTTGGCTGCCCAATATTCGACCGAACCCTTGCCCTTACCCTGACGAACTTCGGCAGGCTTTTTCGTGACCGGCACGTCCGGGAAGATACGGATCCACAAACGTCCCTGACGCTTGATGTGACGCGTAATCGCGCGGCGCGCCGCTTCGATCTGACGTGCGGTAATCCGCTCTGGTTCAAGCGCCTTCAGGCCGTATGAACCGAAGTTCAGGTCAGACCCGCCCTTGGCTTCGCCCTTGATGCGTCCCTTGAACTGCTTGCGGAACTTTGTTTTCTTTGGTTGCAACATGTCTAGTTCCTAACCTTTAGCGGCGGTCAGACTGCGGACGGACGCCGGAAGTCTGCGCTTCCATCATCAGTCGGTCAGTTGCCATTGGGTCATGACCCAAGATTTCGCCTTTGAAGATCCAGCATTTAATGCCGATGATGCCATAAGCAGTCAGTGCTTCGGCTTCGGCATAGTCAATGTTGGCACGAAGCGTATGCGCAGGCACGCGGCCTTCACGGTACGATTCAACGCGTGCGATTTCTGCGCCGCCCAAACGACCACCGCAGGTAATCTTGATACCTTCTGCACCCAGACGCATCGCCGATTGCATCGCGCGCTTCATGGCACGACGGAATGCGATACGACGGATAAGCTGGTCAGCAATACCCTGCGCTACGAGCTTCGCGTCGACTTCCGGCTTGCGGATTTCAACGATGTTCAACGACACTTCAGCGGTGGTGAACTTATTGATCTGCTTTTTCAGCTTCTCAATGTCCGCACCCTTCTTGCCGATGATCACGCCAGGACGTGCTGCGTAGATTGAAACGCGGCAATTCTTGGCAGGACGCTCGATGACGACCTTTGAAATCGCTGCTTGTGGCAGTGTTTCAAAGATGAACTTGCGGATCTTGATATCTTCCAGAAGCATGCGGCCATATTCCGCACCTTCGGCGTACCAACGGCTATCCCAAGTCCGGTTGATCTGCAGGCGAAGCCCGATTGGATTTGATTTCTGACCCATGACTTATGCCTCTTCTTGCTGTTCACGCACAACGATGCGCAGACGGCTGAATGGTTTGATGATCCGGCTCGATTTGCCGCGGCCACGTGCCATGAAACGCTTCATGGTCAGTGCCTTGCCAACGCTTGCCTCGGCAACGACAAGGCTGTCGACGTCAAGGTTGTGGTTGTTTTCGGCGTTGGCGATGGCGGATGCCAGAACCTTGCGCACGTCTTCTGCCATTCCCTTTGTGGAGAATTTCAGAATGTTGAGCGCGTCTTCGGCTTTCTTGCCACGGATCAGCGCGGCAACGAGGCCAAGCTTCTGGGCCGAACCACGAATGGTTGTGCCCACTGCCAGAGCTTCATTGTCGGCGACGCGACGGGGTGCGGATGCCTTACCCATTAGCGTTTGCCCTTCTTATCTGCGCCATGGCCATGATAAGTACGCGTTGGAGCGAACTCACCAAGCTTATGGCCGACCATGTCCTCATTCACCGAAACGGGAATGAACTTGTGGCCATTATAGACGCTGAACGTCAGGCCAACGAACTGAGGCAGGATTGTCGAGCGACGCGACCAAGTCTTGATCGGCGCAGCCTTCGATGCTTCCTGAGCGGTTTCTGCTTTTTTCAGCAGATAGAGGTCAACAAACGGACCTTTCCAGACGGAACGAGACATGAGTTACCTCTTCTTCTTAGCATGCCGCGAACGGATGATCATCCGGTCGGTCGACTTGTTGCTGCGGGTACGAGCACCCTTTGTTGGCTTACCCCAAGGTGTAACCGGATGACGGCCACCTGATGTACGACCTTCACCACCACCATGCGGGTGATCGACAGGGTTCTTAGCAACACCACGCGTCAGCGGGCGAATGCCGCGCCAGCGATTGCGGCCTGCCTTGGCAAGGGTCGTGTTCGAGTTGTCAGGGTTCGAAACCGCGCCAACTGTACCCATGCACGTACCGAGAATGTAGCGCTGCTCACCTGAGTTCAGGCGAACGATAACGCGGCCACCGTCACGACCGACCAGCTGCACATAGGTGCCTGCTGAACGTGCGATCTGGCCACCCTTACCGGGCTTCATTTCGATGTTGTGGCAAATCGTACCAACCGGCATCTGGCTCAGCAACATGGCGTTGCCTGGCTTAACGTCGGTCTTTTCGCCGGCAACAACAACGTCGCCTACGGCAAGACGCTGTGGCGCAAGGATGTAGGCCAGTTCACCATCTTCGTACTTTACAAGTGCGATGAAGGCCGAACGGTTGGGGTCATATTCCAGACGCTCAACGGTTGCAGGCATATCCCATTTACGACGCTTAAAGTCGATCAGACGATATTTTTGCTTATGACCGCCGCCGATACCGCGCGAAGTCACATGACCCTTGTTGTTACGGCCGCCGGTCTTGCTCTTACCTTCGGTCAGTCCCTTAACAGGACCGCCTTTGTAGAGGCTCGACCGGTCAACCAGCACAAGGCCGCGACGGGCGGGGCTAGTTGGTTTGTAGCTTTTGAGTGCCATTATCCTGCCCTTAAATACCGGTGGTCACGTCAATGCTCTGGCCTTCGGCCAAAGTGACGATTGCTTTTTTGACATCCGAACGCGTGTAAGGCTTGCCCTTCCAGCGCTTGGTTTTGCCCTTTTGCACGAGCGTATTCACGTTCAGGACCTTGACGTCGAACAGGGCTTCAACAGCTGCCTTGATCTGTGGCTTGGTCGAGCTACCCGTGACTTTGAACACAACTGCGTTGTGCTCCGACAGCAGGGTCGCCTTTTCGGTGATGTGCGGGGCAACGATCACGTCATAATGACGCACGTCGATTGCTTTATCCTTAGCCATTGAAACGGGCCTCCAGTTTCTCGACCGCAGCGCGGGTCAAGACCAGCGTGTCATGCTTCAGAATGTCATAAACATTGGCACCAACAGCAGGCATCACGTTGATGCCGACCAGGTTAGCCGAAGCCATACGGAAATTGTCGTTGACGGTGTCGCCGTCGATAACCAGCGTCGTCTTGCCGAAACCGAGCTTGCCAACCTGACCCTTAAGCGCCGCAGTCTTTGCAGCAGCCAGATCAAGATCTTCAAGAACGATAAGCGAACCAGCCTTAGCTTTGCTCGAAAGCGCCATCTTCAGACCCAATGAGCGGATCTTCTTGTTCAACGATGGGTTAAAGTCACGCAGACGGGCACCATGGGCCTTACCACCACCGATGAAGATCGGAGCAGCGCGGTCACCGTGACGGGCAGTACCGCCACCCTTTTGGTTGCCGAATTTCTTACCGGTGCGTGCAACGTCTGAACGCTCACGGGTCGGACGAGCCGTACCGCGGGCCTTTTCACGCTGCCAGGTTACAACACGGTGCAGAATGTCGGCGCGTGGCTCAATGCCAAATACGTCGTCATTCAGATCGATGTCGCCCTTTGCCTTGGCGTCGAGGGTTTGAACCTTGAGCTTCATGGCTTAGCCCTCCTTCTTTTCTTCGCCGGCGTCAGCAGCAGGTGCTTCGACAGCGGGCGCAGCGTCAGCGGCAGGCGCTTCAGCTTCGACAGCGGGGGTATCTGCAACTTCAACTTCGGTGTTGATGATGACGTCTTCGACCACTGGGGCTTCATTGTCATTCTTCAACGCGCCGGGGAACGGAGCAGCTTCAGGTGTAGGAACCTTGACGGCATCGCGAACAAGCAACCAACCGTTCTTCGCGCCAGGTACGGAACCCTTTACGAAGATGAGACCACGCGCAACATCAGTGCGGACGATTTCAAGATTTTGTTGTGTGCGCTGACGGTCACCCATGTGGCCGGCCATCTTCTTGTTCTTGAACACCTTGCCTGGATCCTGGCGTTGGCCAGTCGAACCATGGGCACGGTGGGTGATGGACACACCGTGCGATGCGCGCATACCACCGAAGCCCCAACGCTTCATGGCGCCGGCAAAGCCTTTACCCTGCGTGTGGCCCGTGATGTCGACGAGCTGGCCGTCAACAAAATGGTCTGCGGAAAGAGAAGCACCGACAGGCAGCAAGCCGTCGGCATTATCAACGCGGAATTCAGCAACGCGAGCTTTTGGCTCGACCTGTGCTTTAGCGAACTCGCCGCGTTGTGGTTTGTTTACATTTTTCGCTTTACGGGCGCCGGCACCGAGACGAACAGCAAAATAGCCATCCTTCTCTGCATTGCGGGCTCCGACCACTTGGCAGCCTTCCAGCGCCAAAACGGTCACAGGTACGTGACGGCCATCTTCATTGAAGAGGCGCATCATACCCATCTTTTTCGCGATCACGCCAGTGCGCATGATCCATACTCCAACTTATGTCAGAGGCCCGGCTGGCAGGATTGCCAGGAGGGCGTGACGCCTAAATCCAGCCCTGAATTTTTAAGCATTGCCCCGTCCGGGCTAGGCACCAGTGGCTCACCTTAATGAGCAATCTGGTAAGACGGGGAACGCGGCCCGAGTAAACTCGGCGGTATTCCTATTGTCTCACTCTACTTGCGTAGAGATATCGGCTTACGCCAATTTGATTTCGACATTCACACCAGCAGCAAGATCGAGCTTCATGAGCGCGTCTACGGTCTGTGGCGTGGGCTGCACAATGTCGAGCAACCTTTTATAGGTACGAACTTCGAACTGCTCGCGTGACTTTTTGTCAACGTGCGGTCCGCGGTTCACTGTGAACTTTTCGATACGGGTAGGAAGTGGAATTGGACCACGGATAAGCGCGCCAGTGCGGCGTGCGGTGTCTGCGATATCGCCAGTCGCCTGATCGAGGACGCGATGGTCAAATGCTTTCAGACGGATGCGAATATTCTGCGTTTCCATGGGTTCACCAATTTCCAAATTCTATCAATATCAAAGAGCCGAAAAACAGCCATTCCGACTTGCGCTTTCGAAGCCGGAACAGCTGTTTTGAAATTCTAAAAACCGCCCCGCCCGAATCAATGATTCAGGCGGGATGCGCGGCCTATATTACTTCGTGATGGTGCTGACAACCCCAGAACCGACGGTGCGTCCGCCTTCGCGAATTGCGAAGCGAAGACCTGGGTCCATAGCGATTGGAGCAATCAACTTAACCGCGATGGTTACGTTGTCGCCTGGCATAACCATTTCCGTTCCTGCAGGAAGGATTACTTCGCCGGTTACGTCAGTCGTACGGAAGTAGAACTGTGGACGATAGTTAGCGAAGAATGGCGTGTGACGGCCGCCTTCGTCCTTCGAAAGAACGTAGATTTCTGCCGAAAACTCAGTGTGCGGCGTAACCGAACCTGGCTTGCAGAGAACCTGACCACGCTCAACTTCTTCACGGCCTACGCCACGAACAAGCGCACCGATGTTGTCGCCTGCACGACCTTCGTCGAGCAGCTTGCGGAACATTTCAACGCCGGTAACGGTCGTCTTCTTGGTGTCCTTGATACCAACGATTTCAACTTCTTCGCCAACCTTGACGATTCCGGTTTCAACGCGGCCGGTAACAACCGTACCACGACCCGAGATCGAGAACACGTCTTCAACTGGCATCAGGAATGGCTTGTCGACTGGACGCTCTGGCTGAGGAATGGCTTCGTCAACGGCAGCCATCAGCGCAAGGACCGATTCCTTACCGATGTTGTCGTCACGGCCTTCGAGTGCAGCAAGTGCCGAACCACGAACGATTGGAATATCGTCGCCTGGGAAATCATACTTCGAAAGAAGCTCACGGATTTCCATTTCAACCAGCTCGAGAATTTCTTCGTCGTCAACCTGGTCAACCTTGTTCATGTAAACAACAAGCGCAGGAACGCCAACCTGACGTGCCAGCAGGATGTGCTCGCGGGTCTGTGGCATTGGGCCGTCAGCAGCGTTCACAACGAGGATAGCGCCGTCCATCTGAGCAGCACCGGTGATCATGTTCTTAACATAGTCAGCGTGGCCTGGGCAGTCGACGTGTGCGTAGTGACGACCAGCAGTTTCATATTCAACGTGTGCGGTCGAAATGGTGATGCCGCGCTCGCGCTCTTCTGGCGCCTTATCGATGTTGGCGAAATCAACAGCGGTACCGCCGTAAGTTTCAGCCATGATCTTCGTGATTGCTGCAGTCAGCGTGGTCTTGCCGTGGTCAACGTGACCGATGGTACCAATGTTGCAATGCGGTTTCGTCCGCTCAAATTTAGCTTTTGCCATTTTCTCAAACCTTCTTTCGATTAGGTAATATATTGATCAGGTGGGACGACGCCTGCTGAATCAGGCGCCGCCATTAATCGGCTTTTGCCTATCAGGCAAGCTTCTCCTTGATTTCGGCCGCAACGTTCGATGGGACTTCATCATAATGATTGAAGAACATCGAATAGTTTGCACGTCCTTGCGTGAACGAGCGGAGCTGGTTCACATAGCCGAACATGTTGGCCAAAGGCACCATGGACTCAACAACCTGCGCATTACCGCGGCTGTCAGTGCCTTGAATTTGACCACGACGTGAGTTCATGTCGCCGATCACATCGCCCAGATATTCCTCAGGCGATACAACTTCGACCTTCATGATGGGTTCAAGCAGTTTGATGCCGGCTTTTTGCGCAGCTTCACGCATGCCTGCACGACCAGCGATTTCGAATGCCAGCGCCGACGAGTCGACGTCATGGTACGCGCCGTCATACAGCGTGATTTCGAAATCGATGATCGGGAAGCCGATAAGCGATCCGGACTCTGCGGTTTCGCGCATGCCCTTTTCAACCGATGGGATATATTCCTTCGGAATGTTACCGCCCTTGACTTCATCCTTGAAGATGATGCCCGTGCCACGCTCGCCCGGCTTTACGGTGAACTTGATACGGCCGAACTGACCTGAACCACCCGACTGCTTCTTGTGGGTGTAATCAATGTCAACTTCGCGTGCGAGATATTCGCGGTACGCAACCTGCGGCGCGCCGACATTTGCTTCCACCTTGAATTCACGACGCATACGATCGACGATGATGTCGAGGTGAAGCTCGCCCATACCCTTAATGATCGTCTGGCCCGATTCGTGATCGGTCGAAACGCGGAACGATGGATCTTCAGCCGACAGACGATTGAGCGCAATGCCCATCTTTTCTTGGTCAGCCTTGGTCTTTGGTTCAACCGAAAGCTCGATAACGGGCTCAGGGAATTCCATACGCTCAAGGATGATTGGCGCACGTTCGGCGCACAAAGTGTCACCGGTCGTCGTTTCTTTCATGCCGGCAAGCGCGATGATGTCGCCTGCAAATGCTTCGTCAACGTCCTTACGTTCGTTGGCGTGCATTTCGAGCATACGCCCGACCTTTTCCTTCTTGTCCTTCACCGAGTTCAGGTAGGTGCCCTTGACGAGCGTGCCCGAATAGATGCGGATGAAGGTCAGCGAACCGACGAACGGATCGTTCATGACCTTGAACGCGAGTGCCGAGAACGGCGCATCGTCAGCTGCTGGGCGGCTGTCTGGCTCAAGGCTGTCCATCTTAACGCCTTGAACGTCTTCAATGTCGAGCGGCGAAGGCAAATAATCGACAACAGCGTCGAGCAATGGCTGAACGCCCTTGTTCTTGAACGCCGAACCACAGCAGACTGGAACGAACGACTGGTTCAACGTGCCCTTGCGGATCAGCGCCTTCAGCGTTGCAACGTCAGGCTCATTGCCTTCAAGATAGGCTTCCATGGCGGCATCGTCTTGCTCAACAGCAAGCTCGATGAGGTCGCTACGATACTTCGCAGCTTCGTCCGCCAGATCAGCTGGGATATCTTCGTAGAAGAAGTCCGCACCAAGCGATTCGTCTTTCCAGATGATCGCACGGTTGTGCACGAGGTCGACGAGACCCTTAAGATCCGCTTCCAAACCGATTGGAATGTAAAGAACAGCTGGCTTTGCACCCAGACGATCGATGATCGATTGAACGCAATATTTGAAGTTCGCGCCGGTACGGTCGAGCTTGTTGATGAAGCACATGCGTGGAACGCCGTACTTATCGGCCTGACGCCATACGGTTTCGGACTGTGGCTCAACGCCGGCAACGCCGTCGAAGCAAGCGACCGCGCCATCGAGAACGCGCAACGAACGTTCAACTTCAATCGTGAAGTCAACGTGGCCTGGCGTATCAATGATGTTGATGCGGTGGTCGTTCCAGAAGCAGGTCGTTGCAGCCGAGGTGATCGTGATGCCACGCTCTTGCTCTTGCTCCATCCAATCCATGGTGGCGGCGCCATCATGAACTTCGCCGATTTTATACGACTTGCCGGTGTAGAAAAGGATGCGCTCGGTGGTCGTGGTTTTACCGGCGTCGATATGCGCCATGATCCCGATGTTGCGGTACATATTGAGTGGAT
>JACCDN010431870.1_pt1 | contig 19885 bp, 19 predicted proteins | sample 7441691 | NCBI WGS metagenome assembly JACCDN01 (sample SAMN15323439, study PRJNA562643) | freshwater metagenome | isolation source: river surface water | place: USA:Blue River Watershed | collected 2017-08-16 | reverse complement strand
CCGCTGAACGCTGGTGGCCACCTCAACCCGATCGGGTCTTGCTGAAGACATAGTCCTATCTATATTCGTATTCCTAGTTGTTAGTTTAAGGAATACCGACGGGACTAGGTTTCAAGGGGCTGACTCAAGTAGTTACCTTAGAAGATATCGATAGTATGCATCTTTCCCCGCAAATTTGTATATGGCGTAAAGAAGTAAGCTATAACCCACTCGAAATACGTATGGCGTCTTGTCATCAAAGCGAACCCCAATCATTTGCCTCTCCCTAAGTCTACTGAAGATGTGTTTCGGAGAGTTCCCTATCCCGCCAAGCTCAAATTCAGAAACTATAAGTTGAAATCGTAATACATTAAAATTTCCGTCTTTGTTTAGTCTCTTCCAAAGGTCAAGATCACCAAAAAAAGTTAGTGTATCATCATACATATATTTCTCTATGAGCAGGCGAGGGATAAATACTGCTTGATGACAAACCCAAGGCATTAAATCTGAATCTTTAGAGTCTGATTTATAGTGCATTCTAACAAGTCCTGAAATTAACTGAAATGATTCTGAAGAAAGATGTATTATTAGTTTTGCTAAAACTGATTCAGATGCAAGCTTGTCCCCCGAATTCAGAAAATATAGATATTTGCCTGAAGAAAATCTAATACCTTTATTCATGGCGTCAAAGATCCCTTTGTCCCTCTCTGACTTAAAAGAAACCGGGAAATCAAGGTTCAAGTTCTCTAAAAAATGTAAAGTTCCATCTGTTGAGCCTCCATCAATTACTATCCATTCTAAAAGCTCGGCATGGCATACGTTCTGGCTCACAATTGAATCCAATGTTTCCCTAAGGCCAGGTAAATTGTTAAATGTTACTGTTACTATAGATATTAGCACGGCTATACTACTGTAAGTGGATATTTAACAAGGTGTTTCTCTATTTGCAAGTGTACGATTTTGCTTAAAGATCGATGAGAGCAATATTAAGAAAAACAAAAAAGTAAGAAAGTTATCGGAAAACCAGATTACAGGTTCTAAACTGGCGTGAACTAATAACCCCAAGAAAGCGGCGCGCATAAAAATATCTTTTGTACGTGAAAGCGAATATAAAATAAATCCGATGATTGGAAATGCAGCAAACCAACCAAAAATTAAAATAATGCTAATAAAAAGATTATGTGGTGAATGATATTCGCCTGTGTCAGGTCCAACAAAGCTTAGCAGGTTGTTATTGCTAATAATAGCGGGCATTAGATCGCTGAATGAGTTTGTTGCTTCATCAATGTAAAAAAGCCACGGTTGTAATCTGCCTGCAGTCGCTTCACTAAGATTTGTGCTATCCCATTTGCTTAAAATAATAGCGTTGGTTATAAAAATAATAATAGGGCTAATGGCAATAAGAATTTTTGGATGTTTTCTATATAAAATATATAGCAATGGCATTAACAATGCGAACATACCTGTTCGACTGTTTAAAAAAAATGTTAGTGAAATACAGAGTAAGATTATTGAAGACGAATATTGAAATCTTGTAATCAACGATAAAAGACCGAGCCCGACTATACTTGAAGCAATATAGTTTTGACCAGGAATGATTGTCTGTTGAATTTTTAGGATTATTATTGCTACAGGTAATTCTGATACTAACACTTGAGCAAAGCCTATAACCACTGTTGCAAGCAAAAGTAGTATCGGGAGGCAAGTTAGTCTTTCCCTCCACTCTGGCCTATGAAGTAAGACTATCGCTACGCTGATCATTAGTATTACTTTACCAATATTTAGTAATGTTTCCAAATAATCATTTTTGTCATAGTCAACAAGTGCAGTCAAATATAAAGTTATTACAATGAAGATTAATGTCTTTGGCTGTATTATTTTTTTCCAATTTGGAATAATTAATCCGAAGCCAGCAGCCAAACCGAAATATCGGAATAATTCAAACTGATATAAAAACTGATCTAGTTGAATAAAAAATGGTTTAAAAGACGTGACAAGGGATGATAATAAATACAGAAATAATAGTATATTGGTCATTGAGTTGGTTAACGATATTCAATTTCAGCAAGTTTTAATACGTTAGTGTTTAGTCGTAGAAGTTTGAAATATAATTTCCGTAATAGAACACGAGCCAATTTTAATATGCTTATTGATGCTATCTTAATGCTGAAGTTTTTTTGCTCCAAGATTTTTAGAGCATTGCGAACATCATACCCATATGGGTGGTAGATTTGTTTATTTATAACTGGATATGCTGGATAGGGACCGTAATCAAAAATAATAGAATTTCTTAGTCTTGTTATTTTAAAACTATGCGCATGCCAAACAATAGAGTTACCATATGGTGTGTTTAAAAGATTCCATGGTGCAAGGAAATGCTCTTTATTTTTGTATACGTGTGTCAAATTTCCAAATGTTAGCGGCCAATCATCTAGATACTTCTGGTCTCCAAACTTGCCATCTTCGAAACGTGCATAACACCAGTCAATACAACGTTCCTCCCACCACTTTCGAACTACTTCTCCGCCTAGTCTAGTGAAGATCATAAACTGTACACAATACTGCCCGGATGTGGCGGACTGGTCATATTCGGGAGCATAGGCATGATCTGTGATTAGGACATGCTTACAAGAGGCATCGAACTCATCGAAGATCAGTTTCGGGTGCTTCCTAAACCATAAGTCTGCATCCAGATAGGTGACTCGCTCCACGTCGGGATCGGCTTCAAAGACAAACCTTGGAGCAAACGGGGTGAGTGTCCAGCAGTATTCGCCTTTGCCTCGGGTGTGTTTAACGCGCAGCAGTTCTTCAGTTTCCAGTTTACTGAGTTGCAGGAGGCGGACATTAGGGAGTTGAAGCTTGGTCAGTACGGCGTGGGCTTTGTCATCTACGCACAAAACCCACAGATTGTAGTCCTTCACATGGCGCTCCATCGACATGTGCAGTGCCAGACCTTGCGGCAAGTACTGACTGTCGAACAGGGTGACGTAATGCTCCATTATGAGGCCTTGAATGAATTGACGGCGTCGATAACGTGGGCAATCTCAGCTGCAGACATCTGCGGGTGGCACGGTAACGAAAGGCATTGTGCGGCGTGTTTCTCGCTGACCTTCAGGCCTTGTGGGTCACGTTGAAGTGTTTGACAGGGTGTTTGCTCATGAACTGGCAACGGGTAATGAATCAATGCTTGTACACCTTTTGCGTTCAAGTGTCTTTGTAGTGCATCGCGCTGAGTGCTGGCCACCACGTAGAGATGGTATACATGCGCGGAGGGCTCTTCGGGCTGAGCTAATTGCTGGACAATCGCGTTATCTATGCCGGATCGGTAGGTGGCAGCGATGTAGCGGCGTTGCTCGGTGAATTGATGAAGCCACTTCAGTCGTTCCGAGAGCATGGCGGCTTGGATCTCATCAAGGCGGCTGTTCATGCCCAAATCAGGGTGGTGATATCTCACGCTTTGGCCGTAGTTGCGCAAGCTGCCAGCACGTTTTGCGAGGTTGGCATCGTTGGTAACCAAAATGCCAGCATCGCCGGTTGCGCCAAGGTTTTTAGTAGGGTAGAAGCTATATGCCCCAGCTGTACCAAAACTGCCAGCAACCTTGCCCCGCCAGGCTGCCAAGTGTGCTTGAGCGCAATCTTCAATCAGGTGGACTCCGGAAGCATGGCATAAGTCTGTCCATGCCGACATGCTCCGTACTTGGCCATATAAATGTACCAATACAACGGCTTTGGTCTTGGGACTTAAGCAGCGCTGTGCGCTTTCAAGCGAAAGTAGGGCACTTTCTGGGTCTATGTCAGCAAGCACAGGTGTGGCACCAGCGCGTAGTATCGCCAGCACCGTGGCGAAGGCAGTCATTGGAGTGGTGATGACTTCGTCGCCCGGACCAATGTCCAGGCTCCGTAGTGCGATTTCAATCGCATCCATGCCGTTACCCACACCCACACCAAACTCCACCTCACAGGCCTGAGCCCATTGTTTTTCAAAGGCGACGACTTCTTTACCTAGGACATACCAGCCGGATTCCATTACCCGGCGGGCCGCACTGAGCATCGCCTCACGCAATTCGGCGGGTTCAGCCTTGAAGTCATTCATCAAAATCACGGGAGCTCCTTGTTTTATTCAAAAATGGGCGTGGACAGAACGGTAGCTGAAAAGAATATTCTGCTCATTCCGTCCAATACTGCGCATGATGGGTTTGGTAATAGGCCACAGTCCTTTTCAGGCCTGCCTGTAGATCGACTTTGGGTAACCACCCTAAATCTTGTGTGATCAGGCTGAAATCGCTGTAATAATCACCGATATCGATGGCCTTGCGCTCTGGCGGAAAGGGGATCAGCTCATACGTTCCACCGTAGCCCAAATTCACCATCATCTTGGCTAAGGCCGTGAGTCCGAAAACTTCAGAGCTGCCCAAGTTGTAGACCTTGCCATTCGCTTGCTCACTTGCGCCAGCCAACAGCAAGGCCTCAACGCAATCATCGACGTAATTGAAATCCCGCAATTGCAAGCCATCACCAAACACCTTGATTGGCTTGCCTTCCAGGAGTAACCGTACCCAGATACCCAAGAACGTCTGGCGGGCATCTTTCACGCGCATGCAGGGGCCGTAGGTGTTGGTCAGCCTTAATGCACAAGCGCGAATGCCATAGACATTGTTGTAGAGAAGGTGATACCACTCTCCTGCTAGTTTGTTGATGCCATTAACATCAACCGGTCGTATGGGGTGCGTTTCATCGACTGGCAGGTAGTCCGGTTTGCCATAGAGTTGACGCGTGCTGGCAAATACAATCTTGATCCCCGGATTCGCCTTGCGGCAACCTTCCAAGATAGAAAGTTGCGCTGTTGCGTTGATATCTAGATCGGTCTGCGGATCTGACATGGAGTCCATATGACTCGTCTGCCCCGCAAGGTTGAACAAGTAGTCCTTGCCCTGCAGAAGGTAAGCCATGGCGAACGAGTCACGCACATCGCAGACATTCACCGTCACCTTGTCGCGAATATCTTCAATGTTGAATGGATTGCCACCGTATTGCGGGATAAGACTATCAACCAAAGTGACTATAGCACCTTGAGCTACGAGGGCCCGGGCTAGGTTGGAGCCAATAAAGCCGAGGCCGCCGGTGATGAGGATTTTTTTTTCGATGTAAGCATTCAAGATAGCTTCTCCGCAAGCACTACATGATCCAGGAATAGATCAGGATTGGCCGGCAAAAGCTTACCTGCAATAATCCCCAAAATATTAACTGTTGCCATAACCGTGCCGGTGAATAGAAGCTTTACTAAACGTGGCCACCGTTGAGTCACCTTGAAGAGATACGCGTTGCTAAGTTGAAATATGATTGTTGCGTCAGCGGCCAGTTTTTGGTGACTGATTATTTGGAAACCTTTTTTTTCCAGCAATTCTTCAAGGCCAAAACTGGAATAACGAGCATAATCATAAGGCTGCTCGTGCTCATCCCAAACGAAAGGGACGGTCAATAGAAGTTTGCCACCAGATTTCATAACACGATTAATTTCAGAAAGAAATTCATCGGGATTAAATACATGTTCCAAGACTTGGTTGCATAGCGCCGAGTTAAAGGTGCCGTCTTCGTAAGGAAATTTCTTGCCATCGTATAAATCGTCCGCCATTCCCAGATCTCTGGTGATGGGAGAATCGATATCCAACCCTCGGTAGGTTTCTACATTAAACAGCGTTCGATAAGGCTTTGATCCGCAACCAACATCTAATAGATGGCCATCGATGTAGATTGACAGATCAGATATTGCTGAAGCCAAATTCTTTCTGGCGAAGAAAAAAGGGTTAAAAAATACAGCAGCCAGTCCTGGGAAGAACATTTGCCTTCGATAGAAATTGCGCAAATCATTGACCATGGATACTCTCAAAAATATAGCCGGAGAACTCAAACTCTTTGCCTGCTTCTGATACCAAACACCCTTCAGCACTACCGAAGCTTTCATGTATTTTCCAATTGCTTAACTGACCAATCAGTCTCTCTCTTGATAGCAACCACATTGGATAGCCAGCCTTATAAATCTCACTGGGAACATGTTGTATACAGATACTGTTTTCAGGCGCGTCAGAGAAGGGAGTACGGTCAAAAATCAAAGTGCATGCCTTAAGAGAATTAATCTGACGGAGTAGCCAGTCTACATTTTGCAGATACTGTGCAACACTTGAAAGCAGAATCACATTCGGCGATACGGCGGTGACCGATTCTTCAATAGATGAATGAAATTTGAGCACGCCATCTTCAATAAATTTCTTTCCCTTTTCCACGAAATGCGCCTGCTCAACTACATGCCAGGAAACCAACTTCAGTGTCGTCAAAAACTTTCTGTTCTGGAAATAAATACTACCCAGTGACCCGCCAAAATCTAAGACATGCAGATTACCATTATTCCTTGCTGCAGTCCACATCAATGCCGCTGTAACAGGCCATGAATATTGTATTTCGTCGAAAAGAACAGAATCACGTTCAAAAACCGCCTCGCCACGTTTCACTTTGAGGCTAGCTTCTAGCACCTTGTCCAGAATCGACACAGCGTCGTAACCGGAACACAACGCAGCAGCCTCCTCCCAGGATTTGTAATTGCCCTCAAAGCGTATCATCCTACCTCGCAAGTTCCTAGCTGTTCGCACTAGAGCAGGGGGTAACCAGTCTTTTAAAAGTGGTCTAATAGAGCTCATGCCAACATCCTTTTTAAGGAATGTTTGAAGCGTTGGCAGACTTTTGATACCAGGTTAGTCTTCGATTGCCGAAAAAATTTTTCAAAAGACAAAAAACCAATTTCGGAGTGCTTTACATCCAAGCCGCTCAAGTTAATCGGCAAGGTGCTTAATTCTGCGTCATGGTGTGATGAACTGCCACAATGCGTGCCGCTACTATCATTGCCAATGTTATGCACCAGACTTCGACCGGGATATAAGGTCAGTTTATCGGCAAGAAATGCCGATGCATACCAGCGGATTGCCCATGAGTCATTATTGCCATGTATTTGGGATTCAAGCATCTGCGAATAACCGTAAGCACCTTTGTAGTCGAATGCCTTGATTAAATTGCGCCGCTTCAGATCATCCAGCAATGCTTCTCCGTTCGGATTGAACAGCGCCCACCCCCTGCGCCAGGTGGCCCATCCCCAACAATCCGCACCCCGCAGAAAAAAAGCCTCCGGTAAAGCTTGCTGGACGGGATAGACATAGCCATGGATGCTGACCACCCTCTCATCATCGGCAAAACGTTCAAGCGCCCCGTTCATGTAGGCTAAAAAGTGCGGTGAGGTGACCATATCATCTTCCAGGACGATGATACGCTCATAGCGGGATATGACTTCAGTGACGCCCTCGATGATGGACTTGGCCAGACCGAAATTGTGCGTGCGATGGTGAACGGTCACGGAACGGAAGCCCGTGATGGTTTTCAAGTAATCCCGAACGGCTGCGACATCTTGTACTTTCTCCTGCGTGCGTGGCGCGTCGGAGTAGACAATCAAGTCATGCGCGTTTACGCCGTGGTTACACAGCAACGCTTCCACCGTGCGTTGGGTGTGGTCGGGACGGGCGTAGGTGAAGATGGTGATAGGGGCTTTCAAAATTTTATTTTCTAAAAACAAGAGATGGGTTGAAGGCTTTCAACTTCATTACAAACATGGGGCGTGTTTCTTCTTGAATCATGTCGAATAGCATGCCAACACAGAACTGAGCAATTACTGTTGCACAAGCGGCACCCACAACACCATAGTGTGGAATAAAGAGCAGGTTAAGTACCACGTTAATAACCATTCCAAAAATGGAGCGCTGGAGGCTTAACATCTGACGGTTTTCTGCAAGCATCCATCTTCCACTTGCAACCCCAAGAAATACAAAAATAGATGCCCAAATGTGGATAGACAAGACAATTCCTGATTCAATAAAGGAATCTCCAAAAAGCAACATTATCACCGGAGTAGCCAAGAATGTCATGGGCAATGCAACCACTATGGATATCCACACCATAAGAGCATATAAACGTTGCAGGCGATTGTTGTACAAATCTTTACTGTGTTTCTTTGCATCTAGTATGGCCGGAAAAACAGAAGAAACCACCATCATCGGAATAAAATACCACACCTCGCTAATTCGGCTTGCAGCTGAAAAAACTCCTGCTGCTTCATCGCCGACCATTTGCCCCAGCATAATTTGATCAATTCTCATGTAAATCATGACTGAGACCGATGCAACCACAAGTGGCCAACTGTCATGCAATAACATTTTGGCTCGCTGGTAGTTCACTGTCAGCATAGTAAGCGTCATGCCGTGCTTATGCATTACATAAAGCAGAATGAGACCAACCAATAAGGCTTCTGCAAACATCGCCCACGCAAACGCTATGAGTGAAGCTTGTTGCAGGATCAATACCACTTTAATAACGGTGAACATTAAAAAAATGCTGTTTTGCACCCAGACTGTGTATTTCGACTGTATTTGCGACTCAAACCAGAAAACTGCGATTTTGCCAGCCTCAAGTAGCATTATCGAGCCAAGTATCGCAACAATGCTTCGCGCCAAATTATCATCAGGGCGCATGTAAGTAATTGCGACCAGGACAAATAAGTAGCCAGCTAGTCCACCAATGATTTGCAGAATAGCCGCAGTGCCGAGTGTCTCGTGAGCATTATCAGCTTCTCGTATGATGTCACGTACAACAATTTCTTGCATTCCTAGCGCGGCGATAGCGTTAAATAGGCCGATAAAGGCGATCGAGAAGCTCAGCAGGCCGAACTGTTCCGGCCCAAGATAACGGGCTATCCAGACTCCCACCAAGAGACCAACCCCCATGCGCAAAATCTTGTCGAAAAATAACCAACCGATGTTGTCCAGTATTTTGACAAGTCCAGGTCGGTGTTCAATACGCCGCTTAACAAAGGCCGGAAGCATCCGAATTAAGAATGTGCTTTTCTTTGATACGAATGTTTTCACAGCGCTAACTCGTTAATTGGGTTATCAATGTTTTGTCAAGCAAGCTTCTCAGGTATTCTCAATAACCACTTTTGCCCAGTCGATGAGCTTGGGCTTCCACTTGCACATCTGAGAGCCAGTCACTGCGCTGGGCAATTTCTTCTGCGCAGGCTACTTTTTAGGCCTCGACGCTTTTCGAGGTTAGGGACGGACTGACCAGCTTTCAGTAGAGTATCATGCGCGCTGATGTAATGCTAGGACCCATGATTTCGAACTCGCCCCTTGCAGAGGTCTGACATTGCGCGCGATGTCGGGTGTTGCCCAAGTCTTTCTGTTTGGCGCTGACTTTAATGGCAACAACTGCGCCACTCTGGTAAGTCGCAAAATGGGAATCTGCTTGGATACGGCCAAGCGAAGTATCCTTTTTCGAGCAAAAACTCAGCAATCTAAGAACCATCTTGACCGGTAATGCCCTGATAAGCGCGACTTTAGGCTGGCCTTGTTTGGTCATATTTTGATCATAAAATCTTGATAGGCGGCGGCAAGGCCTTGGTGTAAGTCCACTTTGGGTAGCCAGCAAACCGCGTTGAGGCGAGAACTGTCCATCCACTTGCGTGGGGCGCCGTCAGACTTAGGATTATCAAATTCGATCTTACCTGTGTAACCCACGGTTTGATCAATAGCCCATTAAAGTCATAAATCCCATAGGCTTCGCGGTAATTGCTATCACCGATTAGCTGTTGAAATCGCTGAGTATCTAGTGCAGCTTAAAATTGGCGTGCTCGATGTGCGGATCTTGGTAAATATGATCAATACGCTGGGTATTGAAGAGAGATGCGCGTCGCTTGATCCCGTGAACGAAGACTTAATCGCAAATGAAGTTATCGCTTTAAGCGAAAAAATTGATTAAGAAAAACAATAAAGCTAAAAACAACTACAGATTCCGGTTGTTGTCATCTATCGCCTCATTATGAAGGTGGGCTCTGACAAGTTTCGAGCGTCCAGCATCCCAAGGCATCATCAAGCGCATTAAAGCCAAGGGCCTAGAAGTCATTATCTATCAGGGCCGGGCTGTATGGCTATTGGATGTCTTGTATGGCCCAGGCGATAACTACCAGCCCGAAAACAGCCACGTGCATGCGAATGCGGTTACTTGTGTCGTTCAGATCACCATACCCAATGATTTGCTCCCCCCTCAGCACACGCATGTAGGCTGGTCTTCGCGACGTGACCTTGATATCAACGCCTCTGGTTCATGCGCGGCTCTCGTGGTCGAATTCGACGACGCCTTTGACCACAATCCAATGCTCCGCACGGTGGTGGTGTTTTTGCATTTTGATATTTCATCAATTGTTGCGGGAAAGAAGTTCTGAGTTAAGGGATTCGATCTCTGACTTCAGCGCTTCGTACTCAGCTAACTTACGTATTAAAAAGTTTCGAGTCAAGACTGCTTTTTCAGATATGCCCCTTGGGGTCAGAATGTAGACATAACCAAACTTGTTTTTAGATTGGCTGAAGTTCTGCATTTTGATCCAGCCATTATCTATCAAGGCTTTCAAGCAGTAGTTAAGACTTCCAAGACTTACCCCTAGTTTTTGGGCTAATTCCCGTTGAGTCATATCGGGGTTTTCGTTCAAAGCACGAAGCACACGAAAGTAAGTATCTTCTTGCGTCTGCTTAATAGGCATGTCGTTAATTAATCAGCCACGCTACCGCTGATCCAACTGCTGGAAATCAGCTGAAACAAGTGTTCAAAAAGCGTTTTGATCTAGTAAATATTCTAGCCATCAATGCCAAGTTTGTTCATTTGTGAACGAAAAAAATTTCAAATTTCTCTTCGGTCCGGGAGTGGTGACCAAACTTAAGTGGATGCGCCATCGTCTGGCAAAAAGCGGGCGACTTCAATATGATATGGGACAACTGGAGGCTCACACAATTAGCCCTTTTGTGTTCTGTTGTAATTTGATGACAAATTCGGAGGGGATGGTAGAGTTATTTATTTGATTGTGATACATTTAGCCGTGAAGTAGTGCCTATGCGTTGCTCACGGATCTACCAATGAAGGCGATGGCTAGCTTTGGTGTAAGTCAACTAACTCTCTTTTGGGAACCAATATGAAAAAAATTTCTGCTCTGTTCTTATCTATCGCTTTGTCCTTGTCTCCAGTTGCTTTCGCTCAGCAGCAATCTGGTAGCGCGTCTGGCGGTGCCGGTGCTGGTGGTGCCGCAGGCGGTGCTGGTGCCGCAGCTGGTGCTGCTGCGGCTGGCGTGACTGTGGGGGTTGCCGCTGCCGTTGCTGCCGCAGTTGCTGTCGCCGCTGCTGTTGCAGCAAACAAAGATGACACACCTGCTGCTGGCTCAGGCTCAGGCTCAGGCTCAGGGTCAGGCTCAGGCACCAAATAATTGACATTCTGGGTTTAACAGAGCGCCTCTTTGTGAGGCGCTTTTTTATGAGAATCTACCGAGCATTTTTATCATTGAGTGTGGTGGTGTTGGGTGCCTGTAAGGGCATAAACCCTGTTCTTGATACTGCTAGTGGGCTCTGGAGGGTAAATGACTTCGAACCTAAAGCGGGATTTGAGTACATACAAGTCAGTATCAACTCAAGAAGCACATTACTTGCGATTGGTAAAAGAGTAAGAACAGGAGCATTTGCTGACGAATATTGGTACAGCGGCGCTGGTGAAATGCTCTATCTGAGAAATGGCCGTTTGATGCAAGCCGTGGGCCTCACTAAAGAAATTAGGACTACTTCAATTGAAATGCTAGATTTTGAGGATGTCCAAAAAACACCAATTGTGTGGTCTCGCACAAGAGATCTAATGCCTGGCTACTTGATGGAGAACATTCAGTATGTGACTTCTAAGCAAGTCGACCCGGTAGACAAACATTTTCTCAAAGCTCCAAATGCTTCCAAGTGGATTGAAGAACAAATCAATACGAAAAACAACGCCGGGCAAGATATAACTTACGTTGAGATATTTGCTGTTGACGTTACTGGAGTAGTCGTGTTCAGCAGGCAGTGCATTGCTCACGACTTATGTTTAGAACTTAAGCCTCTAGGTGTTCTGAAGAAGTGACAATATCAATGTGGTTGAATAAAAACAACTTTTCATCACTTATTGCATGTCTTCTCGCCTGGCAACTCATCAATACAGGTAGTGTTTGTGCCGAGCCAAATACCATTTCATACCAAATTTCTAGCCCAATAAGGATGAGTGAGTGGCTAAGAATTAACCCTCTAACCAACGACCAAGATGTTCTTGGTGTGATATGGAGTACACCAGAAGAGACAGTGCGTCAAATGCATGAGCAGTTGGAGCTTTTCAAGCTTCTCGAGCAATCGTACCAAAAGAAAGAAATAACAAAATTTCAATTGGAAGGCCTTCAGCACAGATTGAGTCAGCTAAGTCCTACTGGAAGAGTGCCGACGAGTTTTTTGAATAGTGCTTGGCTAGAGGCAAACCCAAAGCGTGATCCGATGCTGAAGACTGGCGATTTGTTGAAAGTCGCAATGAAGACCACGCGTGTGTTTGTGATGGGCCCCTCTGGTGATTTGTGTGCAGTACCTTACCGCTTCGGAAGCTTGGCGTTGAATTATGTAACCGCATGTCAAGGTGTAAAGCATTCGTGGGCATGGGTGATTCAACCTGATGGCAAAGTGCACAAGGTAGGTGTAGAGGTATGGAATACACAGCAACAACCAGCACCTTCGCCGGGTGCTTGGATTTGGTACCCTTCAAGCGATCTTGCCGAGGGCGTTAGTCAAAAATGGGCGCAATGGCTAGCAAATCAAGGTAATGCTGAAACTGTGATTCTTGAACTTAACGAGCAGTTCAGCCGCCAGCCAAAGCCTAACGCTGTAGAAGCGGGTGCTTTAGAAATGGTTGGACGAAATTTGACTTACAGCCCAACATCAAGTGACTGGGGCAACGCAGGACTCTTGCAAACGCCTACTGCGCGAATGCGCAAACCTGGTTACTTTGGCCTAGGAATGCATAGGGTACAACCCTACGAACAGGTGAATGTCTTCATGCAGCCTACGTCTTGGCTGGAAACGGGATTCCGGTATGCATCAATCAACAACCGACTTTATTCTCCATATGAGTCATTCAGCGGGTCCCAAGCTTACAAGGACAAGAGCATAGACGTCAAGCTCAAGGTATGGTCAGAGAGTGATTGGATCCCCGAGATAGCTCTAGGAATTCGAGATGTTGGGGGCACGGGTTTATTTAGCTCTGAGTACATTGTCGGGAGTAAGCGTTTTGGGCGTTTAGATTTCACCGCAGGTTTGGCCTGGGGCTATCTAGGGAACAAAGGAAATTTACAAAATCCTTTGAGTAAGTTTGGCGGCTCAAAATTTGACAAGCGTGTGAACGAATTTGGTTTGGGTGGCAACTTTGCTGGGAGTACATGGTTTCACGGCCCGGCCGCTACTTTCGGTGGGGTTGAATACCAGTCGCCTTGGAGCATGAGTTTTAAACTCGAATATGACGGAAACAACTACAAAAGAGACCCCCTAGGAAACTCGCTTAAGGTTAAGTCATCGTTCAACTACGGAATTGTCTACAACGCCTCTTCAATCTTCGATCTTCGCTTGGGGTATGAGCGCGGAAACACATTAAGTTTGGGCTTTACAGTGTTTACCGACTTCAACGGCCCGAACTTTCCAAAACTGACAGATCCTCCTTTACCGGCAGTTATACAAAAACGTAGTTCACAAAATTCAAATTGGGCGCAAACTGCGGGTGAATTAGAAAAACACACGCAATGGACAGTTGAGGGGATTTCGCGCAAAGAGGATTTACTAGTGGTTGATGTTTCTAGATCTCTGAACCCAGCGCCGCAAGTTCGTTTAGACAAAGCCATTACGGTGTTGCATCGTGACGCCCCCCAAGATGTAGAAAACTTTGAAGTGAGACATCGAGCAGCTGGGGACACTCTTGCGATTGAAAAGGTCAACCGTTCAGAATGGGTTGACAGGCAGTTAAGCCCACCCAGAACCCAAGAAAAATTTGAACCTAAGCAGCCGACTTATATTGTGGTGAACCCAACGGGCGAGCAAGTTTACAAACGGCAAGATCGACCTTTCTACTTTGAACCTGGACTTGATTTCATCCAGACCCTGGGCGGACCAGAGGGATTCGTTTTGTATCAGCTCAGTGCAGCAGCTAGGGTTGGCTTGAAGCTGCCGAAAGACGTGCAAATCAATGGTTTGTTTAGAGGTCGTGTGATGAGTAACTATGAGAAGTTCAAGATTGATTTTCCTTCGCGGTTGCCACGTGTTCGTACTGATCTACGCAAGTACATGGTGACTTCTGAAGTGACAATGACTTCTTTGTCCATCTCTAAGTCAAGCAGATTATCCAGAAATTGGTATGTGGCAGGGTATGCTGGTTATTTTGAAGAAATGTTTGGCGGCATAGGTTCAGAGATTTTGTATCGCGAACCCGCTAGCCGGTGGGCAATGGGATTGGACGTGAATAACGTTCGTCAAAGGAAATTTGAACAAGACTTTTCTTTCCAAGATTACAGAGTTAATACGGGACACCTGACAACTTATTGGGAAACGCCGTTTGACGGTGTGTTTGCAAGCGTTGCTTTTGGCAAATACTTAGCAGGGGATAAGGGGAAAACCTACACCATTACAAAGGTATTCCGTAATGGTTCAACCATGGGTGCTTACATGACTCGTACCAATGTAGCGGCTGAAGTTTTTGGTGAGGGTTCTTTTGACAAGGGAATTTTTTGGAGTATCCCCTTCGACTCAATTGCGACTAGCTCTAGTCGAAGCCATGCATCGATGTTGTGGCGCCCTATGCTGCGAGACGGTGGAGCACGTGTTGCGAGACCAGTGAAGTTGTTCTATGAAACTTACTGGCTAAGTCCAGAAGCAAACCGGTATTTGCCATCGCCTCCGGCTAACAAAGATGTTCCTCCAGATGATAGACAGTGAGTTACTTTCGAAGCATTAATCTGAGTGGGTGAAAAAGTAACGCCTCGACTGATTGCCATGTTTTTTCGGTGCCGTCGCCTAGTCCTAGCTGTATTGGGTGTTGTATGTGCTGCGGCGAAATGAACGTGCCATAGAGCTTGTCCCAAATGGCCAGCTCATACCCCCTTGTTGCAACCCCAGTGAGCAGGCTTGGCACTGTGGTGCAGTTGATGATGCGCAGGGCTGATTAGCCAGTTGTTCAATCTTGGCCCATAATGCACCCACACATGCCAGTGGCGCAAGTGGTCTATGAGGTTAAACAACCAAATCAAGGCATGAAAACCCATGAAGGTGAAAAAGGTGATGTCAGAGGCAAACCATCTATGCGCGACCCAGGTGAGCAAGCCGGTAAAGACTGCGGGCACCCAGGTCATGACCATCAAATCAATTGGGTGCACCCGAAACGCAGTGAAGGGTGTGAGTACCTCAGCCGAGTGGTGAACCTTGTGAAACTCCCAAAGCCAAGGCACATCATGTAGCAAGATGTGGGCTACAAAACGCCCGAAGTCGTATGCGATGAAAAAGAGTATGGTGAAAACCAACTTTACTACCAAGCCTGTTTGTACTTCTGTTTTTATAGTTGAGTTATAGCCAGTGACATGATTAATAAATTCAACAAGGGTACGGTCCGTGATCCAGAACTGGCTGCCGATCCACGCCATCAGAACCGCGTTGATGAGGTAAAACCGATAGTCGGTTTTAGCAGACGGGTGCCACCAGATGTCTTTGCTGAAATAGGTTTTGAAGAAACCCTGCGCTTGATCGGCTCGTTGAACCAAATAAAGCCTCCAAAAGAGCCAAGCTATTAACAAGCCTGAGAACAGGTAAACCCAATAAAGCTCAGATCGCAAGATAAGAGGCGCAGCTAGAGCTAAGCCCAATTGGTACACCAAAAAGTAAATGACTTGCCCAAATGTTTGGGTGAGGTCTAATGTTGAAATGTCTATCATGAGTGAAGCAATGTGGGTTCAGAATTTAAAGCGCTGGTGGTTGTTGTGTTGTTTGGTGATTTGCGCGCCTGCTTGGTGTCAAAACGAAAAGCCTACTGTATGGATGGAAGATCTTACTTGGGTTGAGCTAAGGGCGCGAATTGATGCGGGCGCGAAAGCGGTTATTTTGCCAACGGGGGGCATTGAGCAAAATGGCCCTTACATTCCGCTGGGCAAACACAACTGGGTGGTGGCCTATGCCGCCCAAGAAATAGCCAAGACTTTGGGTTATACCTTGGTTGCACCGATGGTGAAACAGGTTCCGCAGGGTGATATGGCGAAACCCTCTGGTAATTTGCTTTTTCCTGGTACCTTGGCTTTACGGGAGGACACTTTTGAAAGAGTGCTCAGCGACACCGTGTTGAGTTTGACCTATGCCGGGTTTCAAAACATTTACTTACTAGGTGACCACGGGCTTAGCCAGTCAGCTCAATCGCGGGTGGCAGCGCGCATGGGTGAGTTGTTGAAAGCGGCGAACGTCAGGGTATGGCATATTTCGGCGTTTTATCAGCCAGAGATGGAGGCATCCTATTTGGTAAGCCAAGGAGTTGCAAAAGATGTGCAGGGCGAGCACGCAGGGGTAGCTGATATGGCGCAGATCATGGCTGTGAGCCCATCACTCGTTCGGCATATACAAAAGCCAACGCAAAACGCGACTGCAATGGGGTTTTCTGGTCGACCAGAGTTGGCTACACCTGAGTTGGGTTTGGCGCTTTTGAAGTTGCGCATAGATGCAGCCGTTAAGCAGATTAAGCTGTTTCAGTGAACGACACCAAAAAAATCAACTTACCTTGCGGCCGGCCCTTACCCAGCAAGCTGATCGCAGTTGGGCCAGTGCAGGAGGATATTAATAATAAAATATTATTTATGTCAATGAATACTGTGAAAAACTGATTTTGGAAAAACGAAATGCACTCTCGTCATACGCGGGGTTATTTCGTTAAAGCGCTCAAATGGGTGTGGAGACGATCGCTTCGAAGGTCTTTGAGTGTCTTGAAAGGTGACCACGTTATTGAGAGCTGTTGTTCACTTGTAGAGACTAAAAGACACAATTTAGCGGTGGCGTTGGTGAAGTTCTGTTGTCGAGTTTCTGGGGTTGCTCAACCATACAATCAGAAGTGTACAGCACAGGCACACAGCATCAGGATTCAACCAAAGACCTGAGTTGTGGTCGTGGCTTAAAGAGTTAGGCGTTAGCGAATATTCAAAGGTAACAAGAAATGCAAATTGTCACACCTGTCATTCTTTGCGGCGGCTCAGGCACTCGTCTGTGGCCTTTGTCGAGGTCGGGTTTTCCAAAGCAGTTCTTGGTTTTATCTGGCACGCATAGTTTGTTTCAACAGGCGGTTGAGCGCGTCAACCAGCTAAACGATGAAGATATTCAAGTTTGTCAAATGCTGGTTGTGACGAATGAAGAGCACCGTTTTTTGGCTTTAGAGCAACTGCACGAAATTCAAAATGTGCAAGCAACATTGTTACTAGAGCCTGTGGGTCGTAACACTGCCCCCGCTATTACTTTGGCTGCAATTCAAGCCACAGAGGCTGGGGATGACCCTATTTTGGTCGTCACACCGGCTGATCAAACTGTGAAGAACAACACTGCTTTCAACCTGGCCTTGCAACAAAGCATTCGGGCTGCAGCGTCAGGGGGTATTGTGATCTTGGGCATCACGCCTGATAAGCCAGAAACTGGCTACGGGTACATCCAACAATCTGGTACCGCCGGATCGCATGGCGAATACACCGTGGCCCAGTTTACTGAAAAACCAAGCATTGCAGTCGCCCAAGCTTATTTGGCCGGTGGTGAGCACACATGGAACAGTGGCATGTTTGTGTTGAAAGCCAGCTCTTGGCTCAAGGCTTTGCAGCAGTTTAGGCCTGACATTTTGACTGCCACACAAGCTGCATGGGCTGGAAAATCAGTTGACGCTTCCTTTGTTCGACCAGACAAAGTGGCCTTTGCAAAAGTGCCTTCAGAGTCTATTGACTATGCGGTCATGGAGAAATGTCCCGATTCGAATATTCCCTTGCACATGGTGCCGCTTGATGCTGGATGGTCAGACCTGGGTGCTTGGGATGCAGTGTGGCAAGCCCAGCAAGATGGAAATCAAGACCCACAAGGAAATGTCACCCAAGGGGACACCTTATTGGCGGATACCCACGATACTTTTGTGCATGCCGCCAGTCGCTTGGTCGGCGTTGTTGGGGTGAATAACCTCATCGTTGTAGAAACAGCCGATGCTGTGTTGGTGGCAGACCGTGCGCAGAGCCAAAATGTGAAAAAACTGGTTCAGCAGCTTGAAGCAAGAAAGCGTGAAGAGTTAAACCTGCATCGAAAAGTGCACAGACCCTGGGGGTGGTATGACAGCATTGACGAGGGCGAACGCTTCAAAGTAAAACGCATTCAAGTCAAGCCTGGTGCTAGCTTGAGCCTTCAAAAACACCACCACCGTGCCGAACACTGGATTGTGGTGAAAGGCACTGCTGAAATCACCAATGGTGAGAAGGTGATGGTCCTGACCGAAAACCAATCAACCTATATTCCCTTGGGTGAGGTACACCGCTTGGCAAACCCCGGAACAATTCCGCTGGAAATTATTGAAGTTCAATCGGGCAGCTACTTGGGTGAAGACGATATTGTTCGGTTTGAAGACACATACGGACGCACTGAGAAAAAATGACGCAAGACAAAATCTATGTAGCAGGGCATCGTGGCATGGTGGGTTCAGCCATCGTGCGCCATTTGCTGGCGCAAGGTGTGTCGCAAAGCCAAATCGTCACCCGCACCCACGCCGAGCTAGAACTTACGAATCAGTCTGCTGTGCAACATTTTTTTGCGACAGAAAAACCCACACAGGTGTACTTGGCCGCGGCCAAAGTGGGGGGTATTTATGCCAACAACACCTACCCGGCTGACTTCATCTACCAAAACCTCATGATGCAAGCCAACATCATTGAGGCTGCTTTTCGAAACGGTGTGAAAAAGTTGCTTTTCTTGGGGTCCAGTTGCATTTACCCCCGCATGGCGCAGCAACCTATGCGCGAAGACGCACTGCTCACGGGCACATTGGAACCAACCAACGAACCCTACGCCATCGCCAAAATTGCCGGCATCAAGCTGTGCGAGAGCTACAACCGCCAATACGGTGCTGGCCACGGGGTGGACTACCGCAGCGTCATGCCCACCAACCTTTATGGCCCGGGGGACAACTATCATGCTGAAAACAGCCATGTCATACCTGCGTTGATCCGTCGTTTCCATGAGGCCAAGCTGGCAAACGCAAAAAGCGTGTCTATTTGGGGCACAGGCACACCACGCCGGGAGTTCTTGTATGTTGATGACATGGCTGCCGCCAGCGTGCATGTGATGCAGTTGCCGAAAGCCCTGTATGACCAACACACCACTCCTATGCAAAGTCACATCAATGTGGGGAGTGGCTCGGATGTAACTATTGCAGAGGTTGCCAGGACAATAGCTCAGACTGTGGGCTATGAGGGCGACATTGAATTCGACACCTCTAAGCCGGACGGCGCCCTACGCAAGTGGATGGACAGCTCTCGCCTCAATGCCCTGGGATGGAAAGCCGAGGTGGATTTGCACCAAGGCCTTGAAGCTGCGTACCAAGATTTTGCGAGCAAACTATGACGAAACCAACCCAACCCAAAGTCGCGCTGATCACAGGCATTACCGGTCAAGACGGCTCTTACCTTGCCGAGTTTTTGCTCGAAAAAGGCTACATAGTTCACGGCATCAAGCGCCGTGCTTCTTTGTTTAACACCCAGCGCATTGACCACATCTACCAAGACCCCCACATTGAGCACGCCAACTTCAAGTTGCACTATGGTGACCTGAGCGATACCAGCAACCTGATTCGCATCGTGCAAGAAACGCAGCCTGACGAAATTTATAACCTGGGTGCCCAAAGCCATGTGGCTGTGAGCTTTGAAAGCCCTGAGTACACGGCTGATGTAGATGGTGTTGGT
>JACCDN010769924.1_pt1 | contig 19895 bp, 16 predicted proteins | sample 7441691 | NCBI WGS metagenome assembly JACCDN01 (sample SAMN15323439, study PRJNA562643) | freshwater metagenome | isolation source: river surface water | place: USA:Blue River Watershed | collected 2017-08-16 | reverse complement strand
CGACGCGCAGCGGAACGGACATGCCCTCGAGTCCCTTGGTGACATCCTCGGCGAGTGTGTAAACATCGACCTGCGCACGGCCACACGACGGGCAGGACACGATTTCGAGTTTGCGTTCACGCAGGTTCAACGATTCGAGGATCTTGAGCCCCACCTTGACCTCTTCGGCGGGGGGCGCGGACAGGGACACGCGGATGGTGTCGCCGATGCCCTCGGCCAGCAGGATGCCGAATGCGGTCGCGGACTTGATGGTGCCCTGGAATGCTGGGCCGGCCTCGGTGACGCCGAGGTGCAATGGCCAATCGCCGCGTTCGGCGAGCTGGCGGTATGCCTTGACCATGACGACGGGGTCGTTGTGCTTGACCGAGATCTTGAAATCGTGGAAGTCGTGTTCCTCGAACAGGCTGGCTTCCCACACAGCGCTCTCGACCAGGGCCTCTGCGGTCGGCTTGCCGTATTTCTCCAGCAAACGACGGTCAAGCGAGCCCGCATTGACACCGATGCGGAGGCTGACACCAGCGGCCTGCGCCGCCTTGGCGATCTCGCCCACCTTGTCGTCGAATTCACGGATGTTGCCGGGGTTCACACGGACTGCGGCACAGCCGGCGTCGATGGCTTGGAAAACGTATTTGGGCTGGAAGTGGATGTCCGCGATGACCGGAATCTGGCTCTTTTTCGCGATGATGTGCAGGACGTCAGCGTCCTCTTGGGTGGGCACGGCCACGCGCACGATGTCACAACCCGACGCCGTCAGTTCGGCGATTTGCTGCAGGGTCCCGTTGATGTCTGTCGTTCGGGTGGTTGTCATTGACTGCACGGCGATCTGTGCATCACCACCGACAAAGGTCGATCCGACCTTGATTTTGCGCGATACGCGACGAGGGGCGAGAGTCTCGGGGACTCGGGGCATTCCGATGTTCACAGCTGGCACAGTTACACAGTACCTCTCTCGTGACGGGGATTACAGAAGGCTGATGGGATTGACGATATCGGCGTACACCAGCAAAAGGCTGAGGCTCAGCAGAAGGGCCGACACCACCAAAGTCAGCGGAATGAGGCGGGCGGTGTCGACGGGCCCGGGGTCGGGCCGGCCACGCAGCGCGGCAACGCGGCGACGCAGCGATTCCCATAGTGCGGCAGCAACGTGACCACCGTCGAGGGGCAACAACGGAATCAGGTTAAAGACGAACAGAGCCAAGTTCAGCGAGGCGAGCAGACCCAGCAAACCGACAAAGCGGTCGGTCACGGCCACATCGGTGAGCGCCCCCATCTCGCCGGCAACCCGGCCGACACCGACGACGCTGAGCGGCCCGTTGGGGTCGCGTTCCTCGCCACCAAATGACGCATTCCAGATGTCTCCGACGCGATCGGGCAAGTTCACGATCATCGTGGCAACGCCCGTGAGTGAATCGCCGATAAAGCCCGCGGTGTCCCCCACTGTCTGCGGCGTGCGCACTCGTTCGGGTCCGATTCCCACATAGCCGGCACGGACCATCACAGGGTTGCCCTCGGCGTCGAGCACCGGTTCACCGCGCTCGTCGATCTGACCACGTTCGACGCCCAGCGGCGTGACCGTCAGGTGCAGGGTGCGCCCGTCTCGCTCGACGGTGAAATCCAGAGGGACGTCGGCCGAATCACGGATCGTCGTCGTGACATCAATCCAGTTCGGTGTGCTGACACCGTCGATGGCGGTGACGACATCACCGGGCAACATGCCCGCTGCTGCGGCAGGAGCGACGGGATCGGTGCTGGCGCACTCGGTCTGGTCGGTATCGGCGGGCAACACACACTCGGCGATGGACTGGACCGTCGTCGTCGGTTGGTAGGTGCCGTAACCCATCAGGACGACGGCCGAAAGCACGACCCCGATGATGAGGTTCGTGACCGGGCCACCGAGCATGATCACAATGCGCTGGCGAACCGGCAAGGAATAGAAGGGGATCGAACCCTCGGCGATTGATTCGGCCGAGGCGTCGCGCGCGTCCTGGATAGTGCGACGGAACAGCCGCGCACCCCACCACCGAGCGGGCCGGGATTCGGGAAGGTACATGCCCGGGATGCTGACGTAGCCGCCCAGGGGAATTGCCTTCACGCCGTATTCCGTTCCGCCGCGCCGAGTCGACCACAATGTCGGACCAAAGCCGATCATGAACTGCGGGACGGTCAACCCAAAGCGACGGGCCGGCAGGAAGTGCCCCAATTCGTGGAGCCCGATGGACACGGCGATGCCGACGACCATGAAAAGTACGCCCGCTACATAACCCAGAATGTCCACCAAATCAGGTTACCTCCGAGGTGTGACAGCGAATGGCGTTAGTCGCCGATATTGAGGATTTCCACAGCAACGCGACGAGCCCATGCGTCGGCGGCCAGCACAGAGTCCACCGTCATCGTGGGATCCGCCTCGTGACGGGCCACGACCGCCTCGATCGTGTCGACGATGTCGAGGAACCCGATGCGGCCCGAATTGAACGCGTCCACCGCCACCTCGTTCGCCGCGTTGTAGACGGCGGGATACGTCAGACCGGCCACACCCACCTCACGGGCCACGCGAACCGCGGGGAACACCGAATCGTCCAGCGGCTCAAAGGTCCACGCGTGCGACTGGGTCCAATCCACGGGAGTGGTCGCACCGGGCACACGGTTCGGCCAGTCCAGCCCCAGAGCGATTGGCAGGTGCATGTCCGGCGGCGAGCATTGGGCCATCGTCGAGCCGTCCACGAATTCGACGAAGGAGTGCACCACGGACTGTGGGTGGACTGTTACTTCGATGCGGTCGAACGGAATCCCAAACAACAGGCTCGCCTCGATGACCTCGAGGCCCTTATTCACGAGCGTCGACGAATTTGTCGTGATGACCGACCCCATGTTCCAGGTGGGGTGCTTTGCCGCTTGGGCCGGCGTCACCAACGCGAGTTGGTCCCGCGTGAAGCCGCGAAATGGGCCGCCCGATGCGGTGATGATCAGTTTGGCGACCTCGGACGACTTGCCGGACAAGAGGCCCTGGGCCAACGCCGAATGTTCGGAGTCAACGGGAACAATTTGACGAGGCTTGGCCTTCGATGTGACCAACGAACCGCCGATGATCAACGATTCCTTGTTCGCCAACGCCAGGGTGGCCGATGAATCCAGCACGGCAAGGGTGGGCTGCAATCCCACGGCGCCCGTGATGCCGTTGAGCACGACGTCGCTGGAAACCGATCGCACCAATTGCGTCGCATCGTCCGCGCCGAACGCTACATTCTCGACACCGAATTCGGCCGCCTGTGCGTGTGCCAGATCGCGGTTGGAACCCGCGGCGAGCCCGACGACTCGGAACTTGTCGGGGTTAGCCCGGACCACATCCAGTGCCTGTGTGCCGATGGAACCGGTGGAACCCAGAATGATGACGTCGCGCATGTGCTTAGTCTGCCACCGACCGTCGCCCGTTCGCCTAAACCGCCGTAGGTTGGCGGAGGCCACGTTCAGTTGGCGGAGGCCTCGTTCAGTTGGCGGAAACGGTGCGATCGATCGTGAACTGCCCCACCACGCGGGTGCCGACGTACAACACGGCGGTCTGACCGGTGGCGACACCGTTCAGGGGCACGTGAGGCCGAACGACGACCTCGCCGGAGTTCACGGTGATGGTGGCGGGAACGGGGTCGGCGTGAGCACGGATCTGGACCTCGCCCTCGAACTCCTTCATGTCTGAATCCGTACCCGAGGTCAGACCCGAAGCGACCGGGTCAATCCCCGCCCAGGTGTGACGCTCGCCCGCGATTTCCGCAATGTCGAGTGCTGCGCGAGGACCCACAACCACCTCGTTCGAGGCGGGTCGCACCTCGATGACAAACCGGGGTCGGCCATCCGCCGCGGGGACCCCGAGGTTCAGGCCCTTGCGTTGGCCGACGGTGTACGACAGAGCCCCATCGTGACGGCCCACAACGGTGCCGTCGCGGTCGACAATATCGCCGTCCGACATGGGGATTCGTTCCTCGAGCCACCCCTTGGTGTCGCCGTCGGGGATGAAACAAATATCGTGACTGTCGGGCTTGTTTGCCACCGAGAGCCCCCGGCGCTCGGCCTCGGCGCGCACCAGGTCCTTGGACGGGGTGTCGCCGAGTGGGAAGTACGAGTGGCGCAGTTGGTCGGTGGTGAGAACGCCCAAAACATAGGACTGGTCCTTGGCCCACGCGCTGGCGCGGTGCAGTTCGGGGGCGTCGCTGTCGGGGTTGAGGATCGTTGCGTAGTGCCCGGTGCAGACCGCATCGAAACCTAACTCGAGGGCGCGATCGAGCAAGGCGGCGAACTTGATGCGCTCGTTGCAGCGCATGCAGGGGTTGGGGGTGCGGCCCGCGGCATATTCCGAGATGAAATCGTCCACGACATTGTCGATAAAGGTTGCCGAGAGGTCCCACACATAGAACGGAATACCGATGATTCCGGCCGCGCGACGGGCGTCCAGCGAGTCCTCAATCGTGCAGCACCCACGGCTGCCCGTGCGGAAGGTGCCGGGCATGCGGCTGAGAGCCAGGTGCACGCCGGTGACGTCATGACCGGCCTCGACGGCGCGAGCGGCGGCGACCGCAGAGTCCACTCCACCGCTCATTGCCGCTAATACCTTCACCCCCACATTTTACGGGGGCGAGTGCCGGCTAACTGACCGAGAGTCCCCGGACTCGTTCGACGAGCGACGGCAGGATTTTCACGAATTCGTCGATCTCGGCCGTGGTGTTGGACCGGCCCAGAGTCATGCGCAGTGCTCCGCGCGCGTCGGCGGAACCCATCTCGGCCAGAACGTGGGACACTCCCGCGACACCGGCGGTGCAGGCGCTGCCCGCCGACACCGAGAACCCCGCCTCGTCCAACAGGAACAACAGGTACGCGGAATCGACCCCGGGAATTGTCACGTGCAGGTTGCCGGCCACACGGTTCACCCGCGAACCCCGCATCACGGCATCGGGAACAACGCGCAACACCCCGTCCCGCAGGTAATCCCGCAGTGCGGCCAATTCGGCGGCATGACCCTCGACATCATCCGTGGCCAGTTTGATGGCCACCGCAGCGGCCGCCGCCCCCGCGGAATCAAGGCTGCCACTGCGCAAAAGCTGCTGCGAGCCTCCGTGAATCAACGGAACAATCGACGTGCCACGAGCAACCGCCAATGCCCCCACGCTGACCGGGCCACCGACCTTGTGGGCCGACACCGACAGTGCGCTCACGCCCGAGTCCGTGAGAGAAATGGGGACGTACCCCAGAGCTGCCACCGCGTCAACGTGCACGGGGACGCCGAATTCTGCGGCGAGCGCCGCCAATTCCGCAACCGGTTGAATTGTCCCCACCTCGTTGTTCACCCACAGGGTGGTGACCAGGGCCACATCGTCGCCCAACAGGCCGCGGACCGATTCGAGGTCGATGACCCCGTCCTCGTCCACCGCGGCATAGTCGACATGAGCACCACAAGACTTTTCCAACCACTCACACGCATCGATGGTCGCGTGGTGTTCAGTACGTGTCGTGATGATGCGCGTCCGGGGCAGGTCGCAGGGCGGCACCGTTGCCGCCGTCATGCCATTGCGCGCCCAGAAAAGTCCCTTGATCGCAAGGTTGATGGCCTCGGTTCCACTGGCCGTCAGGGTCGTGTCAAAGCCCTTGGCCCCCAGCGCCCCCGCAATGGTTTCGCGCGCCTCTTCGAAACGCAGCCGCGCCACCTGGCCGTCCCGATGCGTCGAGGAACCGTTACCGACGGATCGACTGGCCTCGGCCCATGCACTAATAACAGCCTCGGGCATGGGGCTCGTCGCCGCATGGTCGAAATAGGGCATCGGGACCTCCTGTATCTAATACTCTAGAACCCGTGCCCTCGACATCACCCCTTCGTTACCCTGGATTTCAGGCCACCGAACGGGGTGGGCGCATCGGCGTCTACAGCAGCACGGCCACCGCGATGGAAGTTCGCCTGTGGTCGCCCGATAACCCCGACTGGGTCGAACACATTCTGCCGATGACGGCCGCGCCCGACCACGTGTGGTGGGCAGAGTCCGAACTGCTGGTGCCCGGTGCCGTGTACTCGGTTCACGTCGATGGCCCCACCGACGAGCACGGCGTATTCACCCCTCAGCTGTCGCTCGTTGACCCCTACGCTCGCGGCGTCATCACGACATCCCGAGGCGAATATCGCAACGTCATCCTCGACGACGAGACCGCCTACGACTGGCAGGGCACCGAACATCCCCGAATCCCGCTGCGCGACACCGTCATCTACGAGGCGCACGTCAAGGGCCTGACCGCGGCACACCCCGACATTCCCGTCGAACTGCGGGGAACATATGCGGGGCTGGCACACCCCGCCATGATCAGCTATCTGAAAAACTTGGGCATTACCTCGGTCGAATTGCTGCCCGTTCATTTCTCGACCAGCGACGCCAGGCTCGACGCACTGGGGCTTCCCAATTATTGGGGCTACAGCACCCTGAATTTCTTTACCCCGCACCCCGATTACGCCACCCGGCAGCACCGCCAAGCCGGCGCCGCCGCGGTACTGGCCGAATTCCGCGACATGGTGGGCGAACTGCACCGGGCCGGACTCGAGGTCATCCTCGACGTGGTGTACAACCACACGTCGGAGGGCGGATTCGAGATCGAGCCCGTCAGTTTCCGCGGCATCGACAACGCGACCTACTACCGTCACAGCGACGAGGGCGAATACATCGACACCACCGGCTGCGGCAACACGGTCGACACCTCGCAGCCCGTCGTGCAGGACCTCATCCTTGATTCGTTGCGGTACTGGATCACCGAGTGCGGAATCGACGGATTCCGTTTCGACCTCATGGCCTCTCTGGGCCGAGGCGTGAACCACGAGTTCGACCCCGCCCACCCTCTGCTGCAGGCCATGCTGACCGACCCCGTAATTTCGGCAAGCAAACTGATTGCCGAACCGTGGGACACCGGAATCGGCGGCTGGCAGGTGGGCAAGTTCCCGACCGGGTACCTGGAATGGAACGACCACTTCCGCGACCGGGTGCGTTCATTCTGGCTGCGCGACATTGCGGAAACCCGCACGTGGACCGTTGCACCCCAAGGCGTGGCCGACCTGTCGGCGGCGATGTCCGGCAGCACCGCAATCTTTGGGGAAAAGCGCACCCCGCTGGCCTCAGTGAATTTCATCACCGCACACGATGGCTTCACTCTCGCGGACCTCGTGTCGTACAACGAGAAACACAACGAGGCGAACCTCGAAGACAATCGTGACGGGACCACCAATAATCTGTCCTACAACTTCGGGATCGAAGGCCCCACCGACGACGACGCGATCACGCTGCATCGCCGCCGCGCCATGCGCAGCCTCCTGGGGACTCTGTTTGTGTCCGCCGGAGTGCCCATGTTGACTGCTGGCGACGAATTGGGCCGCACCCAGGACGGTAACAACAACACGTACTGCCATGACATGGCACGAAACTGGGTCAACTGGGATCTGTCCGAATGGCAACTCGCGCACCTCGAATCCACTCGCCGGTTGATCCAGATCCGTCGGGACAACCCCGCACTGCGAAACGTCACGGCGGCACGACCGACCATCCGCCGCAACCTCGAGAACGTCATCGAAGAAGCCGGAATCGAACACCACGTCAGTCAGATGGACTGGTTCGATTCGCGCGGACTTCCGCTGAGCCTCGAGGACTGGGAATCCTCGCTGACGCGCACTCTGCAGTATTTTGTCAGCACCCCGGAAATTGATGGCCCCCGAAACCGCGTACTCGTCATCGTTCACGGCAGGGAAACCAGCCAGGACGTCGTGATGCCTCGCCGACCCGACGTGACCAGCTACACGCTTCTGTGGGATTCATCGCACGCCCATCTGCGCGAACAACGGGTGCTGGCCGCCGGTGCCACGCACATCGTGGGTCCCGCCTCGGTGTCGATTTATCGCGTCGACTGACGTTCACCGTATTTCCTATCGCCGCCGCCGCAATTCGCGGTAGATTTTGGCTGTGACCACTCGCGCAACCACCACCGCAATCGGGCGCATCCCGATCCGCAACCTTCAGCCCACCCAGCCCGAAGGCCCCTGGCCGTCCAAGGCCTACGCCGGCGAGGTCGTGCCGTTCTCGGCAACGATTTTCCGCGAAGGCCACGACGCAATCGGCGCCCAGCTGGAACTGACCGACCCGAACGGGACGAAGCGCACCATCGACCTGCGCGAGACCGCCCACGGATCGGATGTGTGGCGCACCGAGGTTCGGCTGGACATAGAGGGAACGTGGACGTACCGCGTCCGCTCGTTTGCCGACGACTGGGGGACCTGGTTGCATGCGGCCGAGGTCAAGACCGCCGCGGGCGTGGACAGCGAACTGATGTGCCAGATGGGGGTCCTGCTACTGGACCGCGCACTGGGCGGCCGCGCCTCGAAGAAAACCGGTGTGCTGGCGCAGACGCGCGAGATTCTGGCCGACACGAGCATCCCCGCAACCGACCGTGTGCACGCAGCCCACGCCGACGCCGTCACCGACGCGCTGGGCGCGAAACGCCCGATTTCATTGGTCACGCTCAGCGGCAAACAGCAGGTGCGTGTCGAACGCCGGCTCGCCGGGTACGGCGCATGGTACGAATTCTTCCCTCGCAGCGAGGGCGCGACCGTCGGCCCCGACGGAACCATCACCAGCGGAAACTTCCGGACCGCCGTAGCCCGACTGGCCGATATCGCCGCCAGCGGTTTTGACGTGCTGTACCTGCCCCCGATTCACCCCATCGGCGAGGTCAATCGCAAGGGCCCGAACAACACTCTGGTCACCGCGCCCGGCGACCCCGGTTCTCCGTGGGCAATCGGTTCACGTCACGGCGGACACGAGGCCATCCACCCCGACCTGGGAACTCTGGACGATTTTGCGGCATTTGTCTCCGCCGCCCGCGACCTCGACATCGAGATCGCACTGGACCTGGCCCTGCAGTGCGCACCGGATCACCCCTGGGTGACATCGCACCCCGAGTGGTTCACCACGCTTCCCGACGGCACCATCGCGTACGCCGAAAACCCTCCCAAGAAGTATCAGGACATTTATCCCCTGAACTTCGATAACGACCCGCAGGGACTTCGCGAGGCGGTGCTGCAGATCGTCGAACTGTGGATCTCGCGCGGCATCACCGTGTTCCGAGTCGACAACCCGCACACCAAGCCCGTCGAGTTCTGGGAATGGCTGATCGGAACGGTCAACGCGGCACACCCCGAGGTCATATTCCTCGCCGAGGCTTTCACACGCCCGCCGATGATGCATGCACTGGCGGCGGTGGGGTTCCAGCAGTCGTACACCTATTTCACCTGGCGCAACAAGAAGTGGGAATTGGGCGAATACCTCACCGAGCTGTCGCAGGAAACGAGCGCGTTCTTCCGCCCCAACTTCTTTGTCAACACCCCGGATATCCTCACGGAGTATCTGCAGTTTGGCGGAGTGCCGGCCTACAAGATCCGTGCGGCATTGGCCGCGACCGGTTCACCGACCTGGGGAATGTACACGGGATACGAGCTGATCGAAAACGTTGCCCGTCCCGGCAGCGAAGAAAACATCGACAACGAAAAGTACGAATACAAGATTCGTGATTTCGACGAGGCTCTGGCCAACGGCACATCGATTGCACCCTACATTTCGCGACTCAACCAGGTCCGACGCAGCAACCCCGCGCTGCAGCAGCTGCGGAACGTCAACGTGCAGTGGAGCGACGACGACGCCATCCTCGTGTTTAGCAAATACATTTCCGCACAACACACCGACGACGGGCGCCCTAACGGCATCATCGTGGTGGCGAACACGGACCCCCACTCGACCAGGGAAACCACAATTCATCTGGACATGTCGTTCTTTGGACTGACCAACCAGACCGAATTCTCGGTCGTTGACCTGATCTCGGGTGACGAATGGACGTGGTCGAACGACAACTTCGTGCGCATCGATGCGTTCACTCATCCCGTGCACATCCTGCAGGTTCAGTACCCCGAAAGCCACACCGCATGAACGCGACCGCGCCCACACCCGGACACCCCGCCATCCCCGTCCTGCACCCCGACCACGTTCGGGCACTGACCGAGGGACGTCACCCCGCACCGCACTCCGATCTCGGAGTCCACACCGTTCCCGGTGGTGTCGTGTACCGCGTGATTCGCCCGCTGGCCACATCGGTCGAGATCGTCCGCGCCGACGGCGGAATCGTCGAACTCGAACACCACCTCGACGGTTTGTGGCACGGATCGGATTCCGAGGCCGCGTCGGAATACACCGTGCGTGCCCGATACGAGAACGCACCGGACTGGGAATCGGACGACCCGTATCGCTTCTCCCCCACCCTCGGCGACGCCGACCTGTACTTGTGGGGCGAGGGCCGCCACGAGCAGGTTTGGCAGGTTCTTGGCGCACACCCCCGCACCCATGACGGCGCCGACGGAGTCGGATTCGCGGTGTGGGCACCCCGAGCTGTTGCCGTCCGCGTAGTCGGAGACTTCAACGGCTGGAACGGTCTGCCCCACTCGATGCGCCGCATCGGCGACAACGGACTGTGGGAAATCTTTGCCCCCGGCGCCACCGTCGGCCACGCCTACAAATTTGAAATCCTGACCCACGACGGACGCTGGGTCACCCGCGCCGACCCGTTTGCCAGCAGCACCGAGATTCCGCCGCTGACCGCCAGCCGCGTCGAAGCGAGCACCTTTGAGTGGTCCGACGATGACTGGATGACGCAGCGCGCCGCCTCGAACCCACACGACCAGGCCATGTCGGTGTACGAGATGCACCTCGGATCCTGGCGTCCCGGTCTGGGCTACCGACAGATTGCGGAACCCCTGATCGGGTACCTGAACAGCCTGGGATACACCCACGTCGAGTTCATGCCCCTGGCCGAACACCCCTTCGGCGGTTCCTGGGGTTACCAGGTCACGGGATACTTTGCGCCCACCTCGCGATTCGGCAGCCCGGACGACCTGCGCTATCTGATCAACGAACTGCACCGCGCCGGCATCGGCGTGATCATGGACTGGGTTCCCGCCCACTTCCCCAAGGATGAATGGGCGCTGGCCCAATTCGACGGGCAACCCCTGTTCGAACACGCCGACCCGCGCCGTGGCGAGCACCCCGATTGGGGCACACTCGTCTTTGACTTTGGCCAACCTCAGGTCCGCAACTTCCTCGTCGCCAGCGGAAGCTTCTGGCTCGAGGAATTCCACATCGATGGGCTGCGCGTCGACGCGGTCGCCAGCATGCTGTATCTCGACTATTCACGCAAGGACGGCGAGTGGTACCCCAACGAACACGGGGGACGCGAAAACCTCGACGCTATTCGCTTCCTGCAGGAGGCCACCGCGACCGCATACCGCCGTTATCCCGGCATTGTCATGATCGCCGAGGAATCGACGGCATGGCCGGGCGTGACGAAACCCACGTCTGAAGGCGGTCTGGGCTTCGGCATGAAGTGGAACATGGGCTGGATGCACGACTCGTTGACCTACATGGAACGCGACCCCATGTGGCGGTCACACCACCATGGCGAAATCACGTTCTCGTTCCTCTATGCCTTCAGCGAAAACTACATGCTGCCGATCAGCCACGACGAGGTCGTACACGGCAAGGGTTCGTTGCTGACCAAGATGCCGGGCGACCAATGGCAGAAGCTCGCCAATGTGCGCGCCTACTTGGCCTTCATGTGGGCCCACCCGGGCAAGCAACTGCTGTTCATGGGCCAGGAATTCGGCCAGCCCAGCGAATGGAGCGAGGAACGCGGACTGGACTGGTGGATTCTGGACCAGCCCGTGCATCAGGGCCTGGCCCGACTCGTGGGTCAGCTGAACCGCGTGTACCGGGATTCGGCCGCGCTGTGGTCACAGGACAATTCGCCCGAGGGCTTTGAATGGCTTGAGGGCGGAGACAGCGGCAACAACGTGGTGGCGTTCCACCGCAAGGGCGCGAACGGCGAATCACTCGTCGCAGTGGTGAACTTCAGCGGCAACCCCGTGCACGATTACCGTTTGGGCATGCCCGCGGGTGGCGAATGGACCGAAGTTCTCAACACCGATGCAACAGACTTTGGGGGCAGCGGCGTGGGGAACTTTGGTCAGGTCAGCACCGAGGCGGTTGCCTGGGGTGGGCGGGACAATTCCGCCGTCCTGCAGCTGCCGCCGCTCGCCGCAGTGTGGTTCACCCCAACACCCGTGAGTGTGGGCTAACCCGCCAGCGCAAACGCGCGAATCAGCGAATAGCTGTAGCCCAGCAGGCGCACGCGGTCCGGTGATCCGATCTGCGGGACATAGAACAACACCTGGTACTCGTACTGGGCGGTGACGCCGTTCACCGAGTTGGCCTTGCCCGACAGCACCTTGACCGCACCCGAGGTGGTGATCGCCGCGCCTTGTTCCTTCGGCTTGACCGTCTCGGATTCGATGAACGTCATGGCGACCAGTGCACCCGCGTTGGTGGTCGCAAGAACGACGGGATCAAAGTCCCCGGCCTGCTCCTTCCAACTGAACCGTGCAGAGGCGCCCAGTTCCTTGGCCCGAGCTGCCTTTGCCGCGGCACCGACCTGTTCCTGCAAGGTGTCCTCGCTGAAGGTGGTCGCAAATTCGCTGTCGACGCCGTTGACCATCACATCGGCATACGCGTCGATGACGGCCTTGGGCGACTGCGAGATTAGGGCAGTTTCGGGGTCCAGTCGCGCGGTTCCCAATTCAGCCGAGGGCACCTCGGGCACAACGACCGAGGGCTCGAGGGCCACGACGTAGGAGATCAGGTAGTTTTCGCGCGGAGAATTCTGTTCCAGAATCATCGCGACCGACGGCGAATCGGGGTTGCCTGCATCGTCCACGATGGCGAACACCGACCGCGGCCAGGTGTCCGTCTGCTGCGGCAGCACCACGCGCACCGGCCCAGCGGGAATCACAAAGGGGTCACCGAGATTCTTGTTGGCCGCACGCAAGCGGTAGGCGATGGCTCGGAATTTCAAGGCGGGGCCGGTCAACCTCGTGGCCGCCAGTGTCTCGTCACGGTTTTCGTCGGCAATTGCCATCGTTGCGGCGGCGTTCTGGATGATTCTGGCGAACTGCTTTTCGGTGACCGCCACGAACGGTGCCGGTTCCTCGGACACGGTCGGGGTGGGGGTCGGGTTCGGATCGACAGAGGAGCAGCCGGTCAGCGCCAGCGGAACCAGCGCGCTGATCACCACGAACTTCCGCACGGCGCGACGGCCGCGACCGGGAATCGGAATCACCGAACGGGGGCGCCAGCGTGGGCCCTTGGGTGCCTTCGGCATGCGACCCTGGCGGTAACGACGACCGCGCTTGTCATTGAAGAACTGCCAGGCAAAGAAACCGATACCCACGGCACCCACGGCAAAACCGATGAGCATGATGATGGTGGAGACGGTGAGGTCGATCGGCAGTTTCCACATGATCGTCAATTCGCTGGGCGCGGGAAGCGCACCGTCGGTCGCAATGACGATGCTGTAGTCATCGGGCAACACGACGGATTCCGACAGTACGCCCGCGGCTTGGGAATCGAATTCCCAGATGTCCGCACCGAACGGGTTGGGCGCGAAATCGGTTGTACCGGACACGGTCTCGGATGTCAGTTCGTGCGAGACCTCGTCCACCGACACGCTCTCATAGGTCGTCGTCGCGACCCACGCGCGCACATCAGCGGTGCGGCCGTAGGCGATGACGACGGAATCATCGGTCGCGGACACGAGGTCCGACAACAGGTTGTTCGGGTCCGAGGGAACCATTCCCGTTGCGCCGCCAACGACCGAATACTCCTGTTTGCGCGAGACGGTGTTGACGACCGAGGCATCCACGACAATCAGTGCGGCGGGGTCCTCGAACGAAATCGAACGCGACACGGTGTCGGCGGGGGCCAGCAGGGTTCGACCCAGCACTCCCGCGATCAACAGCAGCACGGACACACCGAGCAAAATGAGGGACACGAAATACTTCACGACACCCTCCTCACGGCCCTAGACAACCAGCCCCAAGGATACCCCACGAAACCCAGGGCGGCGGGAAAAGCATTTCCCGAGGCCCGCGCGGGCGGTTAGACTCAGGGGGCTAAACAATAGAGGAGACGTCATGAGTGCTGAGGGTCAATTCCCCATCGTCATGCGCGGATACAACCGTGCGGAGGTCGACACAGCAATCGCTGGACTTCAGCGCGAACTGATGGACGCCAACACCGAACGCAGCACCCAGTCGCAGGAAATCAAGCGACTCGGCAACCTCCTCGAAGTTTTCGAAAACGACGCGTCGAGCAGCGACAAGCCCACCTATGCCGGACTGGGAGCGAAACTCGAGATGGTGCTGCGCACCGCCGAGGAACAGTCCACTCAGCTGATTTCGGCGAGCGACATCGAGGGTCAGCGAATCCTGTCCGAGGCTCGCACCGAGGCCGAACGCCTCGTCTCGTCGGCACAGACCGAGGCCGACGCTGTGATTGCCAAGGCCACCGCTCATGCCGACCTGATGAACGCCAACGCCGCCACCGATGCTGGCACCGTCATCGAGGCCGCCCACAAGGACGCCGAGACGATTCGCGAAACCGCCCTGCGCGAAGCCGTGCAGTTGCGAGGAAAGTCCGCCACCGAGGCCGCCGAGATGCGCGCCACCACCCAGCGCGAGACCGCAGCACAGCGGGCCAGCGCGGAACGTGACATCACCGAACTTCGACTGATCCTGGACAAGGAAACCACCGAGGCTCGCACCGAAATCGCCCGCCTGCGTGCCGAAGCCGAACGCGCCAAGCTCGACCTCGAAGCCGAAACAAAGGCCCGTCGAGTCGCCGATGAGGAACTCATGCTGGAACTGCACCGCGACGCGGTCACCCAGAACGAGCACTACCTGACCGAGGTGAACCGCGAATACAGCGAGTTGACCACCAGCGTCGAGGCGATGAAGAAGGAACTGACCGCACTGCAGGTCGCCATCGAAAAGGCCGACGCGCACGCGACGTTCGAGAGGGACAAGGCCGCTGCCGAAACCCTGCGCGCCGCCGAGGAACGTGCCGCCGCCATCATCGCCGCCGCCGAGGACTCCGCTCGCGCCGCCGTCGAGGCCTCGGAACTCCGACTGGCCGAACTGCGCAGCGAACGCGATGGCATCGCCGAATACGTCGCCAACCTGCGTGCAGCGGTAGACAACGTCGCCCAGAAGTCGTCGGTGTAGTCGTGCTTCCCGTGGGCGCGTTCCGCATGGGTCTCTTGGGAGGCCTCGGAGTCCTGACCGCGCTGGCTATTGGGGGCGCTGTCACCACCCTGGCCACGGTCATCACCTACGTTGGTTTTGCACTGTTCCTCGCCCTGGGCCTCAACCCCATGGTGGTCAAACTGGAGTCACTGTCCGTGCCGCGGCCCGCCGCCGTCAGCGCCGTCATCCTGTCAGCACTCGCACTGTTCGCCGGGTTCGTCCTGGCCATCATCCCCGTCATCATCGAACAAACCACGACGATGTACAGCAACATCCTCAGCATGTTGGGGTCGTTCAATTCCTTCGACGAGGCGCTCGCCTCGTTGCAGCGGATCATTCCGATCGAGTTCCTCGACGTGTCCGCAACCTTTGACTCGATCGTCGAATTCATCGGCAACCCCGCGAACCTTGCCGGTATCGGCGGCGGCGTGTTCTCGGTCGGCGCCGGATTCGCCAACGCCGTGTTCGGCGGCATTATGGTGTCGATGATGACCGTGTACTTCATCATCTCGTTGCCCTCGATCACGCGCCAGGTCACCATGCTCGTGCCCGCCACCCGCCGCGAACGATTCGACGCCGTGGCCCGCCAGATCGAGGCCGCAGTGGGTCAGTACGTGGCCGGACAGTTCACGCAGGGACTCGTGAACGGCGTGCTGAGCTTTGTCGTGCTGTCACTGATGGGTGCGCACTACCCCGCGCTGTTTGCCTTCGTGGCCTTCATGTTCTCGCTCGTCCCGCTGGTCGGAACGCTCACGGGATCGATCGCCATCGTCCTCACCCAGTTCGTCGTGGCCCCCGACAACACGGGAATTGTCATCGCGATGGCGGTCTATTACCTCGTCTACATGCAGGTCGAGGCCTACGTGATCGGCCCGTACATCATGAAGCGCGCGGTCCGCGTGCCCGCTCTCGTCGTCATCGTGTCGGCACTCGCCGGTGGTGCACTACTGGGCGTACTCGGCGCGCTGGTCGCCATTCCCGTCGCCGCGTCACTGCTGATCGTGCTGCGACAGGTCGTCATCCCGATGCAGAACGAGCGCTAGGCCGGGACCGAGTATTCGTGCGGCAGCGGCAACGCGGCCGGATTGATGCGCTGAACAATTTCGGATAACACCCGATAGGTCTGCTTTTCGCCCACCCACAGATGCTTACCCTCGTCGACGGCAACGATGTCGAGGCGCGGGATCACGGCAAATCGTTCGGCGGCTTCGGCGGGCTTCAGATAGTCGTCGTGTTCGGGCACTAGGGCAACCAGCGGTACCTCGTTGGAATTCCACTGGGCCAGGGTCTCGGCCGTGGTGCGATGCAACGGCGGCGACAACAAGATCACGCCGGCGACGTCGTGGTGAATGGCGTGATTCAAGGCAACCTCGGTGCCGAACGACCAGCCAATAATCCACGGATTGGGCAGACCCTGCGACCGCGTCCACGCCAGAGCCGCCTCGAAATCCATGCGTTCGTCGACACCGTGACCGAAGGCCCCGCCCGAGGTCCCGCGCACCGAGGTCACGCCTCGAAAATTAAACCGCACGACGGCGATATTGGCGAGTGCGGGCAATCGCGCGGCCGCCTTGCGAATAATGTGCGAATCCATGAACCCGCCGGCAGTCGGCAGAGGGTGCAGAAACACGATGGTTCCCACCGGTGCGCCACCGATGGGGATGCTGACCTCGCCCACGAGGGTGTGGCCATCGGCCGTCACAAATTCGATGTCGCGACGGGTGGCGGGCAACACCGTGCTGCTGCGAATTTCGGTCATTTCAGGCAATCCTCCAACAGTTCGTGTGCCAGTGGCGTCGGTCGCTGACCGCCCGCTCGACCCCAAAGAGCCCCTCTTCGTGCCACGCGACCACGTGGGGAATCCCGGGGACGATCATGACGGTGCACCCGGGGCAGGTGTAGTCCTTGGTCGCACGGTTCGCGGGGATCGACTGCACGATCCACGATTCCCCGCGCTTGAATTCGGTGCGACGAAGCCCCGAATTGATGCGGTCAAAATCCAGAGGCTCACCCTCGTCGCTGCGCCGATTCCGACGAGCCACGATCAATACCAACCCTTGTCCATGCTGTGCTGCCAGGCACCACAGGGCGTGCCGTACCGCCCCTCGATGTAGCCCAGTCCCCACAGAATCTGCGTGTTGGGGTTGTCGCGCCAGTCTGCTCCCGCAGAGGCCATCTTGGTGCCGGGCAGGGCCTGAGGAATTCCATAGGCGCCGCTCGTGCGATTTTCGGCACGGTAATTCCAGCGCGATTCCTTGTTCCACAAGTTGACGAGGCACATGAACTGGTCCTCGTCCCACCCGCGGTCCAATACCTGCTGCAGGGCAAATTCCTGTGAATCGCGTACCTCGCCCGCAGTGGCCATATAGACACCCGACGAGGTCGACCAGTCGTCGAACGAAATGGCCGAACGATAGGCGGCGCTTTGGAACGACTGAGCGGTGAAGCCGTCAAAACCCTTTGCCGCCGACAGTTCGACGGCCGAGAACGGCGCCATGATGATTCCGAACAAGAGGACACCGATGCCCACCAACCCGGCATAACTGACGCCGCGGCTGGCACGCAAACGAGTGCCGTAGACCATTTACTTCACCGCGAGCATGACGCGCACGAGGTCATCGAGCAGAGCGTCGACCTGCGCCTCGTTGTATCCGCGCAGCTGTGCACGGAATCCGGTGCCGCGAACCTCGGCGCGCGACAGCGGCTGTCCGTGCTGGAAGAACCCCACCACACGGTCAGCAAAGGCATCGACATCGTCGGTGTGATACCCGTAGGTCACAATGTTGGCGCGACGGAATTTTGCACCCTCGTCGCGAGCGGCACGGTTCAAGATTTCCTGGGCCAGTGCGCGGGCATCGGCGTTCCACGACTCGATTCCGACCTCGGCGATACGTGCGTCACGTTCGCGGTCCGCAAAAGCGTCCTCGAGTCGTTCGATGGCGGCATCAACCTGGTCGATGACGTATCCGCCCTTGATCATGGGGAACGACACCTCACGGACCTGCTGCGAGGTCATCGTTTCGCCTTCGCCCTGGAACGCCAGGCGGGCGGTGTGAAGGAAGGCGTCGACTGCCGTCGAATCGTATCCGACGACCTTGGGGCCTGTTACTGAGAAACTCACTGTTCTATTGTGCCTTAGGCCACAACAATGGCGAAAACCGAGGCCACAAACATGGACGGCAGCACCGAGTCGAGTCGGTCAAGGAAACCGCCGTGGCCGGGCAACAGGTTCGAGGCGTCCTTGGTGGCCAAGTCGCGTTTGATCAACGATTCGATCAGGTCGCCGGTCGTGGCGGTGGCGACAATGATGAGCCCCAACAGCGACCCGATGTACCAGGGCTGGTCGATCATGGTCACGGCGATAATCGTGCCCGCGATGACGGCCGCCACGACGGAACCAGCAAAGCCCTCCCACGTTTTCTTGGGGCTGATTTTGGGCGCCATCGGGTGCTTGCCGAACATCAGACCCGAGGCGTAGGCCCCCGTATCGGTCGATGCGATGATGATCATCGTGCCCAACGTCCACCATTCGCCACCATCGCGTGCCGTCATCAGCACGGCGAAACTGGCGAGGAACGGCACATACGCGAGCACAAAACCACTCATCAACAGGTCACGGTCGGTGACCTGTGAGCGCGACGCCAACCGGAAAGTCGTGTGCCACACGATGACGAACACGATGCCCAACGCCAGAGTCAGCAGCTGACCAATCTGGCCCAGGTAATAGGTTGCGGGCATCATGGCCACCGCGGAAATCAGCAGCGGGATGCGCGGGACATACCGGTTTTCGGTGCGGGAAATCGTGGCCAATTCCCAGGTGGCGAAGCCCACGAGTAGCGCCACATAGGCGGTGAAGAACTGTTTTTCGACGACAAGGCTGACAATCAGCAAGCCACCCATGACGATGCCGATTGCCAGTGCGGCAAACAGGTTACGTCCGGTGCGCGCCTCGACCTTGGCCGTGGTTTCCCTCAGCTGTGTATCGAGTGCGTGCACCGCGTTCTCGACCTCGTGCAAGGCGGCGCGGGCATCCGGCAACACCGAATGGCGTTCGCCGGTGACGTGCTTCGGCGAACGCGAGTGCTCGTCGTCCGAACGGGGCATTAGACCTCGAGAAGCTCGGCTTCCTTCTTCTTGAAGGCGTCGTCGACGGCGTCAATGAACTTCTTGGTGATGTTCTCGATTTCCTTCTCGGCGCGGGCGATTTCGTCCTCGCCCACCTCCTTGAGGGCCTCGAGGTCGGCGATGCCCTTGCGGCGCACGTTACGGATGGCAACCCGGCCGTCCTCGGACTTTGCGCGGACGATCTTGACGTATTCCTTGCGACGCTCTTCAGTGAGCTCGGGCATGGTGACGCGGATCAGGTTACCGTCGTTGGTCGGCGTTGCGCCCAGGTTCGGGAAGTTGACGATCGCACGCTCGATGTCCTTCAGTGCGCCCTTGTCATAGGGCGTGATGATGATGGTGCGTGCCTCGGGGTTCTGGAGGCTTCCCAGCTGGGCCAGAGGGGTGGGGGTGCCGTAGTACTCGACCATGATCTTCTGGAACAGCACGGGGTTTGCACGACCCGTGCGCACGGTGGCGAAATCTTCTTTCAACGCGTCGACAGACTTCGACATCTTTTCGGTAGTTTCGGCGAGGATTTCGCTGATCATGGGGTCCTCCTTGTGACTGTCCCCCGAGTCTACCGCTGATATGTCAGCCGATG
>JACCDN010949389.1_pt1 | contig 19897 bp, 19 predicted proteins | sample 7441691 | NCBI WGS metagenome assembly JACCDN01 (sample SAMN15323439, study PRJNA562643) | freshwater metagenome | isolation source: river surface water | place: USA:Blue River Watershed | collected 2017-08-16 | reverse complement strand
GAGCCATTCTTCCCGGGCGCACCAAAAATCCTTTCGAATTGGCTTTCTCGTCTTGTAGAGCTACGAAGTGAGAAAATTATCGCAATATCAAATGCTGTTAAAGATTTTCTCGTGACGAGCGGTGAAGTTTCTAACCAAAACAATATTGAGGTAATTCGGTACGGGTATCGGTTGCAATCCAAAAGAGCGCAAAAAAAGAAGAGCAACGACGGTGCGATCCTAAAGTTGGGAACGATATCAAGATTGACTCACCAAAAAGATCTTCCGACGATGCTACTTACATTCAAAGAATACAAAACTAAACACCCCGGTAGTTCGCTCACAATATTGGGAGCCGGTCCGCTGGAATCGGAGCTTAAGCAGTTCGCAAAAACTTTAGGACTTTCCGCTTCGGTCCAATTCCTGGGTCGGAGCCCGAAAATTTTTGATTTCCTTGGGAAGCTCGATGCGTTCTTATTGACTAGTAAATATGAGGGTTTTGGAATGGTTCTGCTTGAGGCTATGGACGTGGGAGTACCAATCATTGCCTCCGATAATTCGGCTATCCCGGAAGTCCTTGGTAAGGATTTTCCTGGGCTTTGCCCGACTGGCGATCATCTAAATTTTGCAGAAAAGATTACGAGATTAAATGATTCCGAATACCGAGATTTTGTGTTGCGAAAACAGGAATATCAATTAAAGATTTTTGATGCTGAATCCATGGCTGCTAAAATTTCGGAGATTTACGATTCTAGCACTCACGAATAATTGATTCAAAATTTGCATTCAATAATCTTTGGCTTGCGACCTGCTTGTATCTTGCGTGCGCGGCTGACGCCAAATTATCCCTTAGCTGCTTAGACGATAAATCTCTGATCGAAGCGACTACTTTATTTACGCTTACATTATCAATTAGATAGGCGCTGCCAGTGGGAAATAACTCTTTGATCCCTTCAGATTCATACGATAGATAACTCTTTGCAAAAAAACCTGCTTCAAAAGCTTTGTGTGGAATAGTATACTTTAACCTAGGATGTGTAGAAAGCTGGCCCAGTGCAATATCGACAATAGAATAAATGTAGGACATTTCAATTTGTGTTATATCCGATATAACAAAACAGTTTAAAGGAATATTTTTCAAGCTATTTTTGGCGCTTGTAACAATTATAAAACTAGTTTCGTCTCCAAGCTCTTTCGCCGAATTTAAAATGCTTTCAATCCCAGATTCACGATTGATTTTTCCGCGGAAAAGCACCACAAGTGGCTTTGATTCTTTAGCTAAGAATTTTTCGAGTTCCTCTATTTTTTGACTTTTTTCCACTCTTCCGGTGAGTGAAGTTTCATTAAAGCCCGTAAAACTGGTATGTATTTTCTTTTTAGAGACAAAATAAATTCTTCTCACTCTTGCAGACTGAGCTTTCGACTCTAATAAGATTCTGTGTGCCGAATGGAACGAGACAAAGTCCAAAAGATATGAAACAACCAGGTGCCCTATAAAACCCTTTTGCTTTCCGCGTGAAACTACGCCATCAGTTAAAGGCCAACCAGCGTCCAATACGATTGGGCTTCTGGTTAAGATTCGGGCGAAGAAAGTCAACTTATGAGATGGTGACATGATTACGATTGCGGAATCGGATCTCATTTCATTTTTAAGAATAAGCAAATCTCTTATTATAGATTTAGACTTACCACTAAATGGGATATATATCTTCGAGAAAAAATCTGATTGATAATTTAAAAGTACGCTGGAACGAGAGTAATCAGGAGAAACGATACTTAGGAAAAAAATTCTCAGTATTTTACTGTTCTTAGATTTCACGGTACTAGTTTATGCCCTTTTCCCAATATACTCAGAAAATGTTCTTTAAGTATCCGCCACTCCAAATTCACGCTTGGGGCGGACTTGGGTCGCAGCTTTTTGCAATTTCTCTGGCGTATGAGCTCAAGGACCGATATCCCTCTAGGAGTCAATTAATAGTTCTACACACGGGAGGAGTGACAAAGCGTTCTCCTGAAGTTAAAGCATTGTTCCCAGAATTCAGCTACTTGGAAATCGATGACTTTAAGCAAAGAAAATTAGGTTTAAGGCCAGAATCTAAAATTAGTATAAACGCAATAAAAACATATGCTCGAGTCCTTTTTTTATTTACCGGAGTGCTGGCAGAAGAGAATGATGGAAGAAAACGAAAGGTTAAAGCTTGGACATTGTCGGTAAGAGGCCACTATCTCTATAGGAAAGTTGATAAAAAGTTCCTTCAGACTTTGTTTGAGCGGTTGAAAGATTCAAATAAACTAGACGTAACCAAAAGTTATACAGAAACTATTGTCCATTACAGACTTGGTGACCTAATCGACTTACCGGAGAAAAACCCGATAAAGCCCGAAAGAATTATTAAAGCTTTGCAGTTGAAAAGTCGGACTAACTCGATGACCGTCCTATCTGATTCACCTCAACTGGCTGCAGCATTACTTAACAAGAATTCTTGCGGACTTAAATTTTATCCATTGGACTTATCGACTCAAGGTGCCTTGTTTGAAGCCACCTTAGGAAACATATTCCTCGGTACATCATCTAAAATCTCATACTGGATTGTTTTATTGAGAATTTGCAATAGAGGTGAGTCAATTAACTTGATTCCAGCCGAAGATTCAAATCTAATAAAAAGAATGATTGATACAGAACACGAAATTACGTACTACTGAAATGGCTGAACTTGCATCGCCCATAAGAGTAATTATATTGGGGGTAGTTAGAAATTGTGAATCCTCCATTTATGAGGACTATTCAAAGTTATTGAGAGCCTGTGGTTCTCTTGAAGTAGTTGATAGTTTTTTTGTAGAGTCCGATTCAACTGATAAGACATATGAAAAATTACTTTCCCTTTCTAAATCCAACGAACAGTTCCATTTTGAATCGCTTGGAGATTTGAGGCTAAAAATACCTCAACGGATCGAGCGAATTCGTTACTGTCGAAATAAGTACATAGATTATTTGCGCATGAATCACACGGTAGATAGTTTTGACTACGCAATTGTTGCAGATATGGATAAAATTAATTCTTCAATTACTAAGTTTGCTTTAAATTCGTGCTTTATCGATACGGAGTGGGACGCGGTATTTAGCAACCAGTTATTTGGAGTGAGTGATCTTTTAGCTTTGCGAGCCAAGGGTTGGGTTGAGGGTGACTACCTTGTTGAATTAGAGGAATCCCGCAAAAAGCTGCGTGCAGCAAAGATTAAGTCTAATTTTTTGAGTAGATTTAATCAGTTCTTAAAATACGACACAACTCGTCGCCTTGTCATTTACGATCGGATGCGGTTTATTGGATTCGGGAAAAAAATGATTAAGGTAGATTCCGCTTTTGGAGGAATCGCTATTTACAAGAGTTGGTGTTTCTTCAAATGTGACTATTCAAGTAATGATTCAATTAATGAGTGTGAACATGTCTCCTTCAATCTAGCATTAGGAAAATTTGGCGCCAGAATGTTTATCAATCCCAGATTTATAAATTCAATATTTAATACCTACAACATTAATAAGAATTTTTTTATTCGTAATGCGAGGCTTTGGCGCTGGAATCAAAGAAAACTTGAATAGTTTGTAATACGCATTCATGCGGGTCAATCTGCTATTCTTCTAACCAAGGCGAGGTGGATAATGAAGCTAGTCAATGAGAATGTTCTTATTTTCGGGGGCACAGGTTCCTTGGGAAAGGCCCTAATTCGTCGGCTTCGAGAAGACAACCATCTTTCAATCTTCTCGCGTGACGAAGCAAAGCATTGGACTATCAAAAATCAATTAACAGATCAAAAGGAAATTGAATTTTTTGTCGGCGACATCAGGGACCAAAATAGAGTGTCAGAAGTTTGTAAAAAAACAAACCCTTCCATCATCATAATCGCGTCTGCATTGAAACAAGTAGATACGTGTGAAGTTTCGCCATTTGAAAGTATTCAGACGAATACATTAGGTGTTAGGAATGTATGTGAATCTGCAATCCATATAGGAGATCTTCTTCCCAACTTACATACCGTTTTACTCGTATCTACAGATAAGGCTTGTGCGCCAACGAATGTCTATGGAATGTCAAAAGCATTGGCGGAAAGACTCGTTACTAGCTATCAGTCTTACCAAAGTAAAACAAAGTTCGTGGCTGTTCGATATGGGAATGTTCTTGAGTCACGAGGTTCAATTATTCCTCTATTTAAACACCAAATTGAGTCTGGGGGTCCGCTAACCGTTACAGACCGCCGAATGACCAGATTTATAATGACACTTGACCAGAGCATTGACCTAATTGAACGGACCATAAAAAGCTCTCAAAGTGGGGAAATTTGGATACCGAGAATCCCGGCTATGAGAATTTTAGACCTCGCCAGTATTTTTGCTTCGCGTTCTAGCTCGACGATTGATTTCACTGGTATGAGGCCTGGAGAGAAACTTCATGAAGATTTAGTTAGCGAACCTGAATCCATAAGAACAACAGAAAAAGATGCTCATTACGTGATTGATTCGCCCTTCAGCCTCAATGTTAGGGAGTCTGGCATTTTTAATTACACATCAAATCAAGATTTGTTAGAGAAAGAGAAATTAGAATCTTACTTGGAATCTATGGGAATATTTAATATGAAATTGAATGATTTTCTAGGGCGTGAAATTGAAGAAATTCGGGGGCGTTGATTTTGAAGTACCCACTATTTAAGGTCCATTTAAATTCTGAAGAGACACTAGCAAATCTGGAATCTGTTTTTGCTTCAGGATATTTGAATGAAGGCGAGCAAGTCATTGAATTAGAAAAAAAACTCTCACAATTTCTGGAAATCAATAATTTAACTCTAGTAAATTCTGGGACAAGCGCGATTACCTTAGCCCTAAGAATTATTGGGGTAGGAGTCGGAGACGAAGTTATAACAACCGCGATGACCTGTATCGCAACTAATACACCAATAGTAAATTCTGGAGCAAAAATAGTTTGGGCTGATATCTACGCAGATACAGGGATGATCTCAGTTGAAGACGTAGAGAGTAAAATTACCCCTAGAACCAAGGCGATAATGATCGTAGACTGGGCGGGTACACCAGCAGATCTTGTAGCGTTTGAAAACTTATCGAAAAAGTTTTCAATTCCAATTATTCAGGATGCAGCTCATGCTTTTGGTGCTAAGTACGATGACATTCCAATTTCCAATTTTGCAGATTTTACTTGCTTTTCTTTTCAAGCAATAAAGCATTTCACTACGGGAGATGGCGGTGGCCTCGTTTGTCGGAATATTAATGATTTTTCTCTTGCAAGAAAACTGAAATGGTTTGGGTACGACCGTGATTCCGTCAAGGATTCAAAGGGCGAATGGAGGGGGCAAAAATGGGATGCAGATATCCTAGAAAACGAGGTTGGATATAAATTTAACATGAACAATATGAGTGCTGCAGTCGGTCTAGCAAATCTCTCGAAAATGACGGATGTTCTTCAGCGTCATCGCACTAACGCAGCACTGCTTACTAAACTTTTATCTAACCAAGAAAAAATTAAGATTTTAGATGTAGATCCAAAAGCTGAATCGAGTTTTTGGGTATACACATTGAGGCTCAATGTGACTGAAAACCAAAGAGATTCAATCCTGCAACGATTGAATGGTAGGGGTATCGGCGCGGGCTTAGTTCATCTGCCAAATGATCGATATACCGCGTTTCACGGATTCCGGGCAGAATTGACACAAACTCATCTTTTCGCCTCGACTCAGATATCACTGCCGTGTGGTTGGTGGCTTAGTCAAGATGATATTCAAATAATCGCGAGCGCTGTGATTGATGAAATAGATGCCGTTGTTAATTAGAAGTGAGCGGCTAGAAATTTCTACAATTTCTGAACAGGATTTGGAAGAAGTTCGAATACTCCATAATGATCCAGAAACACTTCGCTGGTTATCAGATACTCGCAAGGTCTCTGTGCAGAATCAAAAAATTTGGTTTGAGGCAATAAAGGATTCGAAAACTTCTCAGAGATACGTTGTAAGATCGATATCTGATAAAAAATTAGTCGGGGTTTTCAGATTTGATAACTTTGATGCGACCAATAGATCAGTCAATATTGGACTTGATATTGATACAAAATCCCGTAGGTTAGGTTATGCGCGCGAAACTTACGAAACGCTAATCCCATATTTCTTTACAGTCTTACAAATTAATAGGCTAGCGCTTATCACGCTTTCCACTAATCTGGCTGCGATAAATCTTTACGAACAGCTTGGATTCAAACGAGAGGGAATTCTTCGAGAAGCGTTCTATCGGAAATCAATTTATCTTGATGCCTATCAGTATTCTTTGCTAAGTTCTGAGATAAGAGTATAAATGGATCTCTCGGATGTAACTCTTTTAATTCTTTCTCACAACCGGCAGCACTGTCTGAAGAAGACATTGCATTTTTACATGGGAACTGGAATCGAACTTCTTGTTTTGGATAACTCTCCAAACGACTTAGACCATGAATTTATTCCCGAAAATTGTCGATATATAAATGTGCGTGATTCATTTTCGGTCCGATCGGGTATGGCTAAAGATCTAATAGTCACGCCTTATACGATCATTGGTGCTGATGATGAAGTCTATTTGCCAACCTCTCTTGAAATAATGAGAGATTTCCTGAAATTCAACCCGGATTACGTTGCTGCGGGTGGAAATGCCGTAGCAGTTTGGAAGTATGGACCTCAGGTAAGTGCCACGTGGGCATACAAAAACACGTTCAAATATCACAATGACTCAAATAGCTCTATCGAACGAATCCGATTGCATACTGGTGATGGAGTAAATCCATTGACGTCTTTCTTCACCTGTAATCTAACCCGAAGCGCAGTGGTTAGAGACTGTTTAGAAATGTACGCTAAAGCTCCAGTATTGGCTACGGATGCAATCAGTGTCTTAACTATTTGCGGAGCCGGTAAATCAAAGTACCTAGATGTTACATATTGGATAAGAAATTGGAATCAAAGTCCCAAATCGCACTCCGGATGGGATCGGCGAGTATTTCTACATACCTGGTGGAATCAAAAAGCGAATATAGATAAACGAAATAGTTTTTATCAAGAATTAAAAAGAGTTTATTCTAAATATTCTAACGACCATGGTTTTGAACAGTCGTGGAATCTAATTCTAAAATCTGATGAAGTCCTGCAACGTCGGCTAACTGTAATCTCGGTTTGGGTAAAAAAGTTTTCGGAATTATCAAGTGTTAAATCTGCAAAATATATTATTAAAAGATTCTTTAGAATTGGCCTTATCCCCGATACATCTGAACAAATCAGAATAATAATGCAAAAATCTGGTGTGTCAGTTCCAAAGGAAGAATACAAAAGAGCAACGCTACTTGTATCTGAACTAATTCCATACGAAAACTGGTGAGTATGATTATCGATACATTTCCATTTAATAAAGATTTTAATGCCTTAGAGATAAGGTATGAGGAATTGAAAGATGTAGTAGATCTGTTTGTGGTATCGGAGTCCGCGTTCACTCACAGTGGCATGAAAAAAGAGTTACATCTGCGAAATGCTATTGATGTACAGAAAAAGATGGGCTCACAACTGATCGTGCTTTCCTCTGACAAAAGACCTTTCTCAAAGAATCCTCGGACCAGGGAAATGCTTCAAAGGCAAGAAATAACGAAGTTTTTGAAGCGATTGAATCTCAAGCCATTAGATTTGATTATTCATTCGGATTGCGATGAGATTCCCAGGGCCAGTGTAATACAAGACATTGCCCTCACTAATCTCGAAGCAGACTGCCTACTCGAGTTTGATAATTATGCTAATTTCCTGAATGCCAAAGACGGATTCTGGCTAAGAGGGCGTGTTCAGTCCTGGAATAGGTTTCGAAGCATCCAACATATGCGGGCGGATATATTCATTCAGAAAGCGGCAGGTCAACGACGACACAAATTACCTTTAATGAAGTTGACAGATTTTTGGAGCCCAAAGCGATTTCCACTGAATAAATTTCCAGAGTTCGTTAAAATTAATCCATTGAAGGTAATCCAAAACGCAGGCTGGCATTTCAATAATCTGATCGATGAAGACGCAATAATTGAAAAAATAGAAAGTAGCTGCCACGTAGAGTGGGATACTCCAGAAGTAAAGGCACGAGCTATTCAAAACTACAGGAATGCTTCAGACATATACACTGGGACTAAACATACGGTGATTGAAATTGATGAAACCTTTCCTAAGTGCGTAACTTCTAACCTACAAAGATGGTCTCATTTTATTTTTAAATAGATAATCATGCTCAGAAATTTTTTCAATGAATTCATATCCAACCAGAAGTAGGTATTCTTTCATTTTATTGAGATCTCTACATTCTAGTAGAATGTACTTAAAGCGAAATTGTTCATGGTCGATTCCTTGTAAAACTCCTATTTCCGCTCCCTCGACATCAAGAGATAAAAAATCTATCAATTGTGGAGCTTGACAAAGAATCAGTAGGTCGTTCATCGTGCGCGCCGGTGCGCTAAACTGGTGTACATAACCATTTCGCAAATATTCTTGTGAAATTTCAATATGTTTTTCTATCGATTCTAAATCATTTTCGAGGCTTAAAGAAGTAGTCATCAGATCCGAGTAAATCAATTCTACTTCTAGACTTTTGTATCCAAAAGGTACGCAGGCACAATTAAAGAAAATATTCTTTCTTGAACGTTTTTTCCGTAAAAGTTCATAATTTGGAACAAAGGGTTCGATTAAAACCCCTCTCCAACCTTTAAAGACCTCAAAATATTTAGAATTGCTCTGTTGAATACCATCATTGGCGCCAATTTCGATGTAGAAACCATCTCTATAAGGCATTTTGCTGGCTAGTTTTATATCCAGATTGTTCTTTGCAAAACTTGTCGTGCCCCTGGTTTTAAAATACCACTTAGACAAAAGTGTTGTGCGATAAAAAAACCACTTAGTGCTCTTTAACAAAGACATTTCTTGGAATACTCCTTATTGTCGCTCTCTGCTATTATCGCTAGCGTGAGGGCTCGCAACGCTAAATGGATCGTACGCTATTTGGTCAAAAGTGCTCTAAACCCGGCGTTGAAGAGTCTCGGTTATCGTCGAAGTGATAAAAAAATTGGTTTGCCTGAATCGAATTACTTCAAATATGAAGATTCTTTGGGTAGTATAAGGCAAATTCATCGTCATTATTTAAGGTCCAGCGGTTGGTTAGAGTCCAAAAGTTTGAATCAGTCCGTCGAGAATGGTGAATACATTCCTTGGACTAGCTACGCTTTCACTAGTTGGGTTAAACAAAAAAACCTCGCAGGAAAGAATCTCTTGGAATTTGGAACAGGTGCGTCAACCATTTTTTGGCAGAGGAAATTTGGTCACGTCATCGGAATTGAGACCGACGGTGCTTGGCGTGATCAAGTCGCCTCTTTGGTTGAGGATAAAGACAATGTTTCGATTCTTCCGCTTTGTCGATTAGATACTTTTTCCGCAGACCAATCCAGTAATTTTTCATCTTTTCAGGAAACTTTTAACTTCGACCGCCGTACCTTTCCTGAATTAAAATGCGATTTCGATCATATAAATTTCGATTTTCTGGTCGAGAGCGTTAGGGCTGCTGATTGGATTTTTATTGATGGTGGTGCTAGAAATTTCTACACTGCAATTTCTGTTGATTTTGCAAAACCCGGCACAGTGATTGTCCTCGACAACTCTGATTCTGATTACACTTTTCCTGCTCGGAAAACTTTAAAGGAGCAGGGGTTTGCGGAAATTCCTTTTCATTCACTTGGGCCCCTTAATCCATTTTCCTGGACGACTTCGGTCTTTGTTAAGGATTTAGCCGAATTCATTTAGTGATCGAGCTATCTTAGAGTTTGGCTCAAGCTTTGGCAGTGATTTCCACACGCTGTCATCATGTAGTAACTAGATCAAGGATAATAGATATGCCCCATAGCTTGTGTTCTCATAATTCTTTGCAATACGCCGTAGTTGATTTTTTTCAATCCAGCCACGGTTGTAGGCAATCTCTTCCGGTACATTAAAGCGAAAGCCCTGTCGATTTTGCAATACTCGGACAAGTTCGCTCGCCGAATATAGTGATTCTGTAGTTCCAGCGTCCATCCACCCGGTACCTCTGCGAATTGTAGAAACCCTTAGCATATTAACTTGTAGGTACTCACGCAGTAAGTCTGTAATTTCTAATTCTCCTCGCTTCGAAGGTCTCAGTTTGCGCGCTAATGCGGGAGCGTTTTCATCCATAAAATATATTCCTGGTACTGCGAAATTAGACTTAGGTCTTTTTGGCTTTTCTTCAAGCGAGATTACTTTTCCCTCCTGATCGAACTCAACAACACCGTATTCACTAGGATTATTTACAGGAAACGCCAGAATTGACGCCCCAGGATTACCAATGTGGCTTTCTAAGGTTGTTCCAAGTCCTTGACCAATCAATAGGTTGTCTCCAAGAATTAAAACCGATTTCGATCCAGCCAAGTAATCTTCTGTTATTGTATATGCTTCCGGTAAACCATTTGGATTTTCTTGTTCAAAATAGGAAATTCTGATTCCGATTTGAGATCCGTCACCTAGCAATCGCTGAAAAATCTCAACATCCTCAGGGTTCGTGACTAAAGCTATTTCACGAATTCCGCACAACATTAAAGTTGAAAGAGGATAATAGATCATCGGCTTATCATAAATTGGAATTAAGTGTTTATTCAAAACAGTTGTTGCGGGTGCAAGTCTGGTACCGCGACCACCGGCAAGCAAGATTCCTTTTGTGGAATTCATTAATGATACTTCTCTTCATTCAGATATTCTGGGTTATCAATATACCAATTGATTGTTTGGTTTAAACCAGATTCAAAATCAATTTTGGGTTTCCAACCGATTTCATTACGAATTTTTGCACTGTCTATTGCGTACCTAAAGTCGTGTCCTGGGCGATCTTCGACATAGTCGATAAGACTTTCATCTCCGCCAAAATAACCAATAATTCTTTTTGTGACCTCTAAATTTGTACGGAAATCTTGACTGGATATATTATAAAATTCCCCAACTTTTCCCTTTTCCAAAACTTGTCTAATTCCAGCAACACTATCAGACACATGAATCCATTCTCGGATGTTCTGACCTGTTCCGTATAGTGGAACTTTTTTACCTTTGGACAACTTCTCGATAAATGCTGGGATTAACTTTTCACGGTTTTGATAATGCCCATAGTTGTTTGAGCACCGGACGCCAAGCGCCTCCACTGAGTAAGTCTTAACGTATGCCTGCATAAGCAATTCTGCCGATGCCTTTGATGCACTATATGGTGAAGATGGATCTAGTTTATCCTCTTCGCAAAATTCGCCCTGATCTGTCGACCCATAAACCTCATCAGTAGACACTTGAAGGAAGCGAAACTTAAATTCTCGCGCGGCCTCCAGCAGATTGAATGTTCCGAGAATGTTTGTTTGCAAGAATACTTCTGGGTTAGCGATAGAATTGTCAACGTGCGTTTCTGCCGCGAAATTGATCACAGAATCTATGCTTGTGCTAGCAAAAATTTCTCTAACTGCATTTTTGTTTCTAATATCGATTCTTTCAAATCTGATCGCGTCCCTAACGCAGGAAATTGAACTTAATGTTCCAGCATAAGTCAGAGAGTCAATAACCAATACATTATTCGAGGTATTGGCTAATTGTCGAACCATTTCTGAACCTATAAATCCAGCTCCACCTGTAATAACTATATTCAATTGATTTTCTCCAATGCGTCAATCAAAAGAGACCTCAGTTCGCGTTCCACATCTTTGGTATATAAAACGTAAACTGGCAAGCATAAAATTCGTTTGGCTATAGATTCGGAATACTTTAGAGATGAATCTAAAATCACTTCAGCATCGCCGATATAACCACTCTGTATTGTTGGAAAATAATATCTTCTGGACGTGATGAACGGACTGATCGCTTTTTGGAACTCGATTAAATGTGACTCACGCTCAAATATTATTGGGAAATAGGAATAAATGGTATCTGAATTATCTTTTATGATTCTTAAACTTGAGTAACCCGCAAAGACTTCCTTATAAATCTGTGCAAAATTTTGCCTTAGCGCGACGTCCGTTGAGTATTTTCCTAGGCGGACCAATGCCCGAGCTGAGGTAAATTCATCTGCTTTTGCATTAATTCCATCCCTAAATTTCAGGGTTCCGTCTGAAACCAAACCGAAGTTTGAACTTTGTCGCACTTGTTCGATTGCTTCTGGGCGCCCAACAACCAACCCGCCTTCACCGATGCCAAATACTTTCGTAGCGTGAAGCGAAAATACTTCGTAAAGAGGGTATCGCTCAAAATTCCAGCTATTGTCCACGCAGGGAAACGATCCGGCCGCATCAATAACTACTGGGACGTTATAGGCTTCGCATTCATCAATCAATTCAGACAGGTTTGTCACAAAACCAAAAACTCTTGTAGGTAAAACTGCTGCTATGTTATAGTTTCTATTTTTAAGAAGGTTAACCACCTTCTCTTTATCCAAAACTAAGTTTTCGGGATCAATATCACAAACGATCGGAATGCCGCCCGCCAGTATGACTGCGTCTAATGTCGCAGCGAATGTGAAATTGCTAATTATGACATGCCGGTTCCGTACTCCAACGGAAAGTAGGCAGGCGGTTAGTCCGGTTGTATTACTGCTTGCTAGATATCCTTGAAAATCGCCCCTAAAGTGTTGGGTCATTCGCGATGACGCTTCGCGATGTATTGCGGCAGAATTGCTGAAAACACCTTTGTCGTAAGCAGTACTCAGGACGACATTGACTTCATCGACGGAAGGCGGGTTAACCTGAATTAGTGGCAGTGGAAAGTCTGACCAGTTAATGGGTTGCATCACACCTCCCCTATAAAGTCTGCCGGACCACTCACGATAAGATCGGTTTGTGTTCTTCTGTAGAGTCTTATCCTACGCGATTAAACCTCGAATTTACATAATATTGCGAGGCGGTCTTGGAAACCAATTACACCAAATTGCGGCCGCCGTAAAGTATAGTGAAAAATCTACACATAGAATCAAAATATATCCTCATATCGTAGATAATGATTTGAACCCGTCACGTCGTGGCTTTTTCAGAGAAATTGATTTATCAAGAGTTTTTAACAATTCGAAGATTTACGAGGTAAATAAGTGGGAGCTAATTTCGCTACGAATTATCCTGCGATATCTTCCATCAATAACTCGACACATTGAGGTAAACGAAGAAAAATTTGATTCTAAAATTTTTTTTCCAGTAAAAGTGATGCGCGGCTGGTTTCAGTCTTTTGACTTTCTGCCTGAAAATCTTGATGTTAATGCGCTGGTAGAAAAATCTGATTTAAATTCTAAGTCATTAACGATACATGTCCGATTGACAGACTTCTTGCTCATCGATAATCACCCATTGGATGCTGTTTATTACACTAGCGCTTATAAAACTGTTATGAAAGAAAATTTACCCGATACTGTTCACTGTTATTCAGATGATATACCCTCTGCAAGTCATCTGTTGAAGGAAATCCCTAATTTATGTTTTCCCGAGAAGGACGAGTTACTTCCACCTAATTTATTGCTCGCACATCTCGCGAGTTCTATAAACTTAATTTGTTCGAAGAGTTCGCTTTGCTGGTGGGCGGCTCTTATAGTCTCCAGAAATGGAGGCCACGTAATTTCCCCGTGGGTAGATTCTACACACGACTCGAAGTGGTTAAGAATTGCGCCGCAAAAACTTGCGTAATCGATTATTTGGTTTTGATAAGTCGCCAATTAGTGTGATGCTAAGCATCAAATCAAAGAAGTTATTCACAATATTTAATCTGCAAAAAGTATGATTTGAGAGGGTTCCCAACCGATATTTTCCAAGGTACCAGGGGCGCATAGATTTTGTATTTGAACTCCTCTCATCGTGGAAACCATCATTTTCAGTCAATCTACCTACGGGAAGGATATGTTTTAAATTTAGCTTGAATGCCATGTACTGAAATTGTATGTCCCAAGTTCGATTGGGGTTTGAAGCTACCTTAGAAAATCTCCCTAGCCAAGTTTTCTTCTGAAAAATACTGAGACCATTCCAAATCTCCGAATCGCTCAATTCGTGAGCAAAATTTTCATTATCTAGTTCTAATTGATAATTCGACCAAACCTCGCGGGTGGTTCCCCAACCCCAGCAAAGAAAATACTTTGACTCCCTGGTGAAGTTAAATCTCTCAAATCTTGGTGGGAGACAAATTGTCGAAAACCCCCCTACTGATGCATATTTTTGGGCAAATTCCAAATCTTGCAACTCACGTGATAGAAGATCTATAAAGTCTTTTGTTATTGGAATGTCATCCTCGATAACGATCACTGCCTTATATGTGATGAATGCATGTGAAATCGCCTGAGTTATATGCCTGGCTAATCCAAGATTTTCGCCCTTAATCTCAAATTCAAATTTAGATAATTTTGGCCAAGAGCTGCTTTCGTTTTCTAGTACTTTACGAAACTTTTTTGCCTGATTTTCCGATTGCCAGTCAATAGAGACAAATACATCGCTCGAGGTAACGCTCCTTAGCTCATGAAGGCGCGTCTCTAGTTTTTCAAGCCTGTTAAACCCAATTAACAGAATCTGAACTGAAGTTGGGTCTTTTTCGACGAAATCCATATCAGAATTGTAGTTCCTTAAAGCCTTACTTTATAAAATGTCGTAAACTCTTCGAATGATGGAAGCAGTTATTTTTGTCGATAATTTACGTATTGGTGGCTATCAGAGGTTGTCACTCGATCAAGCATATGGGCTCTCAGATCTTGGTTACTCAGTAACCCTGATCGTCTTAAGTGATAAGTCTGATTGGGATCTATATAGAATCGAACACGAGTTAATCGACTTGAAGAATATATCTGTGAATCATCTTCCAAATTCTCGTCGCATTCTAATCAAACACTTCTCTTATAAAAATAAATATCTCACAAATGACGTGTTGATTCTTTCACATAGCCTGACCGCAACTTTTTCACTGCGAGTTAGCCGATTCATCACTCACAAGAGATATCGTATAAATACAACTATTCATCAACTGCCAAGGCTAACCCACTTTACTCAAAGGGCTAGGAGATTTTTCTATTCTCAATTCTCTGATGAGTTATTCTGTTTTTCCGACGCTGTCGAAAAAGCTTGGGCCAAGCAGTTTGATTTTATTCCTGCTGTATTCCTTTCCAAATTTAGCAAAAAAATTCGCACATTGAGAAACGGAATCTATCTGCCGCGACTTCCAGTTGCTTGCCACGAATCCTCTTCCTTTAAACGCCCAAGGATTATTTTTCTTGGCAGGCTCGCTTTCTGGAAGGGTCTAAGTACCTTGGATGAACTTGCAGTAAACGTCCGTCTAGAGAATTTTGATTTCCTATTTATGGTTCCTGATGACTCGAATGCTGAGTTAAATCAAATTGCGAAAAAACTAGAAGGTCGCGCCATAATTATCACCGGAAAGTCTATTGCTGATTATCAACCTTGGCCCGGAGACGTTCACGTTTATCCTGCAAATTACGGCAATAAGGTAAAGGACATTGAGAGCATCTCTCTTAATTGTTTGGAAATGGGAGCAATTGGGATTCCGTCGCTAATTACCGCGGGGGGACTTGATACATGGCCAGAGTTTAAGAACAGTTCAATGTTTGTAGAGGTAGACTGGAAGAATACCGCCCTCGTCATAGACCAGATTGTAAGTTCTTCGCTGCACAAAAATAATCCTGGGGATATAGAAATGCTACGGACTTTGATTAGTATAAATCGTCAACTAATTGAAATTTGCCAGACTGCGTGACTAAAAACTAATGTTCGGCGACTACTCATCGTTTTGTTCCTGCCTTACTGAACACAAACGGGATGGATATTTCTTAGCTATACTTTACCAATCGGCCATCTCAGCAAGCACTGTAGGTTATTAGTGAAAAGTCAGATACAAGTTATACGGGGATTAGCCGTAATTTCTGTAGTCTTATTCCATGTATCTCCAAATATTTTCCCCTATGGGTACCTAGGTGTAGATGTCTTTTTCGCAATTTCTGGATACGTTATTACAAATCAACTGAAACTTGAGTTTGAGAACGGATTCACGCTCAAGAAATTATCCGATTTTTGGAGACGGCGGCTATACCGTTTATTACCCTCCTTATCCGTCGTCGTTGGTATCACGTGTGTTTTATCTGTTATTTTCATAAATGTAACGGATCTAGATACGGTGGCATTTCAGGGGTCAATGGGCCTAATTTTCCTGGGTAATTTAAGCGCATATATTTTTTCGACAGACTATTTCAATCATTCAGCAAACCCTCTAGTTCATACATGGTCGCTTTCCGTAGAGGCACAAATTTATCTAATTTTACCCTTTTTAGTTTTTGCTCTAATAAAAATAAGGAATTTTTTCCATTTGTGGGCCTCGCTATTTGTTGGATCTGTTGCTTTTGGGCTGATCTTGATTAACTTGGTAAGCCTTACGCAATCTGATTTTTTCCCTGAAGACTGGAATAGTTTCTTATTTTACTCACCCGGTCTGCGCTTTTTTGAAGTTCTGGGTGGCGTTGCTGTTGCATTACTTCCCAAGCTCGCAAATAGAAAAATTTATCTTATGCAGTTCTCTGTTATGTTTGTGTTGACGTTTGTAAACTTCTACGGTTTCAATAGTTGGATAAATACGATGTTGGGGCTTACATGTGTTTCGCTTTTTTTTCATCTGCACTTTAATCGGCTATCACGAACACTATATTTATTTAGCTGGATTGGTGATCGTTCCTATTCCATATATCTTGTACATTTGCCGATAATTGTTTTTCTTGATTCCTTATTCATTCATGTAAGCCATTATTCGAATGTGATTCGATTTGTTACAATTTTCTTGTTCGTTCTCTTCTTTGGAGAAATACTATTCAAGTATATAGAAAATAAGTACCGAATGAAACGGCCGACCAGATGTTAATAGAAGAATAAAATAATGATCTTTATTTTGAAATTCCTTTTTCCATCTTTATTTCTCTCTATTTCTCTATTTTTTTTTCAAGTTGCTGCTTTGGAAAGCATGAACTCTAGACTGCAGATACCCACTTATGGCAGTCTAGAGGACAGGTGCGGTGAATCGAATCTCTTAATTCGTTTTTGTAATCCTGGTAGAGAAGTTCTACTTCTGGGCGATTCTCACGCGGAGATGTATGCATTAGCGCTCAGCGATTTATACAAAACTAACAACATCCCTTTTGCCGATGCAAGCCTAACTGGGTGTTCCTTCCTAGTGGATCTAGAGGCCGGGGCTCCTTCTAACTGCCGAAAACGTAATGATGTAGTTAGTTCAGAAATTAAAACTTCTAATTATAAAACGTTGATCTATTCTGAATACTTTGATGATGAAACAGACATTATTGAATCTCTAAAAACTTTAAAGAAGTACTCCAGATACTTCGAAAGGATTTTGTTGATTGGTCCCAATCCCGTATGGCCCGACCAAAACGAATTCTTAAATATTGGACCATTCTTCCGGGCTAATTATGATCCTCCAAAAAGTCTTCCTGTGAAATATTTTTCGGAGGTGACTTTGCTTGAGACTAAAATATTTGCGAAGCTAGGTGATATAGATAATGTGTCATTTTTAAGTGCCAAACAAGTTTTTTGTAGTAACGTCGAATGTAGAAGGGCCAACTCAAAAGGTTCCTGGATGTACATTGATGATAATCATTTATCAATTTTTGGCGCTATAGAGCTAGTCAGCCAGTGGAAAGACACGTTTATACTCAGGTACTAAATGATCGCAATCATTTTATTGGTTCATGAAGTATAAATTCTATAATTTTATTTATAGTCAGAGGGTATTGATTTTTCTTCAATCATTTATGGATAGTTGTTTTGAGCCTGTGATTATAAGAACTTTAAAATAATTATTTGATTTGTATTAATGATAAATTAGAATTTTTGGTTATATCGATAAGGGGCGATATCTTTCATTTACTATTTTTGTAAGGTGCCTAGCTTGGTAAGCCATTTTATTGGTTAGTAATTCATATGCAGAGAAGGAAACGCGACTTTTTCTTTTTTCGCAGAGGAAACAAATGTCGACCTGATTCCTGCTTAAAACTTTTAGTGTGTGTTGGATTGGTATCTGTGGCTCGTGTCTTTTATTCATCCCTCTGTCATCTGTTTCCGCTAGGTCCAATACATGATTTACGGGGCTTACGTATGTAGGATTCTCATTTTTCCATAAAACATATGTAGCTAGTGCATCCCATCTGTTTGGGTTATAGACCGCCCAATTAAAATACGTGTTCCAATAGTCAATTTGTTTTTCGAAGATGTAGCTCCTTGGAAAGCTCATCTGACTGTGAAGAATTGACATCATATTTCTGGCGATTTTGGGATCAATTTTCTTGTCAAATCTAATCTTTTCAATCTCTTCCGTGAGTGCAATATTAACAACTTGTCCCCAATATGGAGGAAACAACGTCCTTAATTCTAGGTTTGATTCTGTATGGTTCGCCTGCCCATTTGCACAAGCCAAGAATGTTTTTTCTGGAATTACCAATTTTCTTAAGAAATGTTCATATGCATCAAAATCTAGACGGAAGTCTTCTTCTACCCAAATAGCAGATGGGTGTTTTGGTAACAAACTGCGTTGCACCCGATTGACGTGATCGGTTATTCCTATATTTGTTCCATATACAATTAATTCTAGATTCGGTTTGTTGCTTTCTTCAACAATTTTTATTGTTTGTTTTCTCCAACTCGATTCCAATTCGCTCGCCCATGGGCGGAGGCCATCAATGACAACAGTTAGAGAACGTAACTCACTCCAGGCAGCTATGTGATCGATCGCAGCGCGCGTCAACTCTGGTCTCATATATGACCAAAGAATCACGTCTCTCAATTTCCGATTCCGATCCTTACTTTGTCCGATTATTCGTATTCATAGTGTAGCGTTTCTATCAATAGATAATCATGTCTGTTTTTATTTTTACGCGGGGTGATGGTCATGACGAGTAAATTCGATGTCATAGTTGTTGGAAATGGGGTCATTGGCTCTCTAATTGCTTATGAACTGTCCCACAAAAATTCAAATTTAAAAATAGCAATTATCGGACCTGAGAATAGACACAACTCTGCTAGCGCTGCTGCCGGCGCCATGATAAATGTCTTTGCTGAAATGGAATTTCCTTATTCCAAATCATCAGCTGAGACCATTCAAAAATATCTCAGGCTTGGAATGGATGGTGCCCAAGGGTGGCTTGATTTTCTAACATCAAGGTCTCTGCTTGATTCGGTTGTCACCGCAAAAGATACTTTGGTTTTTCTGAAGAATGAAGCCTCAGATTTCGAGAAGTTAAACTTTAAAGAAATGATTCGTGTGGCTGTCGACCATAAAGTTTATGAGGACTACTCAGTTGATAGATTCTCCACATCACTTCCTCTCGCGGGAAACACCGTTCATTCCGTAGCAAAATTGAAAGGTGAGTTTGCTCTTGATTCAGCCAAGTTGTTGATGATTCTAGAAAATTTGTTGAAAGAAAATTCAGTTACAACGATCAATGAGATTGTGAAAAATGTGAATTATGGGCTCAAGCCTTCTGTGGTAACTGAATCTGGAGAGTACAGTGCTGATAAAGTAGTGCTAGCTGCCGGGGCTAACACTGAAAAATTACTACCGGGCTCCTCACTCGTGCCGATGTTGCAAGGTGTTGGTTCGGCATTCCTTTTTCGAACCACTAAAAGTCATATGCCTGAAGTTTTTCGCAAAAACGTCATTAGAACGGTTAATCGTGGTGGAGCTCAATGCGGGTTTCATGTTGTTCCACGATTGGAAGGATTCTATCTCGGGGCGGGTAATTACATCACGGTGCCATCGGAATCTAGCCATAGATTAGAAACTTTAAGATACCTTTTTCAAACCCTTGAAACAG
>JACCDN010705842.1_pt1 | contig 19898 bp, 16 predicted proteins | sample 7441691 | NCBI WGS metagenome assembly JACCDN01 (sample SAMN15323439, study PRJNA562643) | freshwater metagenome | isolation source: river surface water | place: USA:Blue River Watershed | collected 2017-08-16 | reverse complement strand
GCATTACTTGCAGATTCTGCACCTAATTGGAATCAATTGAGTGTTCAGCAACAACAAGTCCTATCTGCACTGGAAGGCAAGTGGGATGCTATGCCCATAGAGCGCCGTCAACAACTACTTAAAAAGGCAGATAACTTTTCCAGGCTAACGCCGGTGCAACAAGAAAAAATATTGAAACGATTCGAAACCTGGAAAAGCTTGCCAGACGATCAAAAAGAAAATCTGCGCAAACGTTATAAAAACTTTAATAGCTTGCCTGCTGATCAAAAATCCGAGGCGCGCAAGCGTTTAGAATGGTTTCAAGCTCTGCCGGAGGATAAAAAAGATGTTTTGCGCAACAAATGGAAAGCTATGACGCCAGAGCAAAAGCAAAAATTACGTGAACGTTTTAATAATATGACGCCAGATGAACGCAAAGCAGCGCGTGAGCGTTTAATGCGTCATCGTCAAAATAATAATGCCAAGTAAGGTGTTGTCTTGCCGCTAAGGAATGGCGGAAGTTTTGTATTGCTCGATTATTTATCAACCACTTTATCGAAATAATATTGTTCGTAGTCTTTGGGGAGATCGCTAATCAAAGGGTTGGACAGCTTAAATATTTTTCGTTGATGTAGTTTTACAAATTCTAAATTGGCGGTTTGATATTTGAGCCATAGTTGTTTTAGTGATCCATCGTTGTATGAAGTAATCAATCCCTCCTGTACCCGTGCAATTAAGAGTCTATTTTCTGCGTTGGTGTAGTAAAAGCGCGGTAGGGTATAACTTAATACAAAGGTTTCATCGTAGGTGAGTTCTTTAATATACTTAAAGGCTTCATATTCCCCTTTAATTTCATTAGCTCCTCGACAAAGTAAATCAACTCTGCCTGCTGCTGTCATTTTGAACAAGCCGGAGTAGCTGGGTGTTTCAGAGACATGGAAACCATTTGCCCGCAAAATATTGGTGTCAATCCAGCCTATACCTTGACCTATAGAGTATTTTTTGAGCTGTTCTACTGAGGTAACTTTTTTTAGGTCCTCTTTAATTTTGGGATTAACGAAACAAATTCTGTGTCCCAGAATGCCCAGCTCAACGGGAAAATTAATATAGGTTAAATCGCCTTTTGCACTGAACTGCTTGTCGTAACTTTCTTCAAGTAATAGATTGGGGTAAATCTTTAATTTTGCTGCATATCTTGCTCGGGGGCGGTTCATGGCTGGAATAAGTTGTAGGCGATAGTCACCGTATTTTACTTTGGTTTTATCCATAACCAACTTAACTAATTCAATGCTATAAGCTTCGCGGGTGTCTTCTAAGGTTTCTGGCGAGCGAATAGAAACCAGAAATTCAGCGTATGCAAATCTGCACACAAATACGTTTAGCAGAACAATCGTGGTTAAATGAAGCAATAGGCTGTATAAAGTCATTTTATATTTGCTGGACTGCATTCATTGGTTGCTCAAAGAATAAGGGGAAGTTTTCCTATCCTTAAGCTTAGCAGCTGAGGTGCTATTCTCCAGTGTAAGTGCTGTAGGTTATCTGTATTCTACGGGTGCGCCATCGGGCTTGCGGAGCACTATTAAATCGCTTCGGCTAACCCCTTGAGTCGCATCTCGGCAAAGCTCAAGAAATTTATGAATTCCTGTGGTCATAAATTTTTGTTTGTGTAATACAAAATTGAATTGTCGTTTTAAATCCAAGCCTGCAATTTCCAGTGGCACCAAGCTGCCGCGTTTAAAGGCATCCTTTAGGGCGAGTCGCGAAATACAGCCAATTCCCAAGCCAGATTCCACTGCGCGCTTAATTGCTTCTGTGTGCTCAAGTTCAAGCAGTACTTTTAAGTTTGTGAGCTGATGGCGCAAAGCCGCTTCAAATACTTGGCGAGTACCTGAGCCTCGCTCTCGCAAAATCCAGCTTTCGTTGGTTAAATCACTAAGCTTTAACTTTTTGCGATGGGCGAGTGGGTGGTCCGGCGCGGCGAAAATGACTAATTCATCATCTACCCATGGGGTTATGTGCAAATCTGGATGGTGACTATCGCCTTCGATTAGGCCTAGGTCTAACTTGAAGTTAGCGACTTGCTCAACAATGGTTGAGGTATTTTGTACAGATAGCTCAACGCGGCTTCCCGGGCTCTGCTGCATATAATTGCCAATTAACAAGGTCGCCAAGTAATTCCCGATGGTGAGCGTCGCGCCAATACGCAAGGAGCCAGCGCCGGTTTTACCCTCCAGTAACGACTCCAATTCTTGCGCCCTGTCTAACAACTCCATAGCTCTAGGTAATAATTCACGCCCTTCGGTGTTGAGTTGCAAGCGTTTGCCTTGACGATCAAAAAGGCGGGTGCCGAACTGCTTTTCTAGCTCTGCCAGCGCCATGCTGGTGGCTGATTGGGTCATGGAAAGGGCTTCGGCAGCACGCGATACGCTGCTTTCTCGTCCTATTGCGACCAATACTTCAATTTGGCGAAGGCTAAATTTCATTTTGGGATCTCATCTTCTACACAAGCCATAAGGTGGAACTGTAAATTTTATATCAGTATTAATGATTAACAATATAAGAATAATCAATTTTACAGATGATAATCAAGTTCATATAATGACCACAACTGATTAGGAGTGGCAAATATGAAAGTACTGGTTGGAGTAAAGCGCGTTGTGGATTACAACGTTCGTGTACGTGCAAAAACCGATGGCAGTGGGGCGGATATCGCCAGTGCCAAAATGAGCATAAACCCCTTTGACGAAAATGCCGTTGAAGAGGCCGTGCGCCTCAAAGAAGCCGGCGTTGCGACAGAAGTTGTGGTGGTCACCACTGGCGCAGCTAACGCGCAAGACGTTCTACGTCACGCGCTCGCTCTAGGTGCAGACCGCGCCATTCTGGTCGAAACAGCGGATCAGTTAGGCTCCTTGGCGACAGCCAAAGTATTGCGTGAAATTACCAAACGTGAAGCGCCACAACTGGTGTTGATGGGTAAACAAGCCATTGACGATGATGCTGCTGAAGTAGGCCAAATGCTTGCCGCTCTGTTGAACCTAAGCCAAGCGACCTTTGCATCTTCAATTAACATTGTTGACGGCAAAGCTGTGGTTACACGTGAGATTGATGGCGGCCAAGAAACCCTTGAACTGAATTTGCCCGCAGTAATTACTGCAGATTTACGCTTGAACGATCCGCGTTACATCAAGCTCCCTAATTTAATGATGGCTAAGAAAAAGCCCTTAGAAACGATTGCTTTGGCAGATTTAAGTTTAAGCACAGCAAGCAAGGTTGCGACTATCAATGTTGCAGAACCGCCCGCACGTGCGGCCGGTAAAATGCTTAATAGCGTTGAAGAATTGATTGAAATTTTGCAAGCAAAAGTCCAAACACAACATTAAGGGTGGTCTAAATGTCTATTTTATTAATTGCCGAATTCGACCAACAAACCTTAAAAGCTGCCACTCGCTCAGCCATTACGGCTGCAACGCAATTGGGTGGCAATATTGATGTGTTGATTATTGCTCACAGCGTTAATGCTATCGCGCAGCAAGTTGCAAAGGTACAGGGTGTCGCACGTGTTTTGGTGGCAGAAGATGTAGCCTACGCCAAACCACTCGCCGAAAATTTTGCGCCGGTTGTACAGGCTATTGCATCACACTATTCGCATGTGGTTGCTGCGGCGACTAGCTTTGGCAAAAACCTATTACCACGTGTTGCAGCATTACTTGACGTAGATATGGTTTCTGAAGTTACCAAAATTATCGATGCATCAACGTTTGTTCGCCCTCTTTATGCGGGCAACTTAAATGCAACTGTGCAAACCAGTGAAACAATAAAATTGTTAACCGTTCGTCCTACTGGATTTGTTGCTGCAATAGACGGCGAGCTATCTGCACCGATTGAAGTCATTGAGAGCACTGGCGATAAAGCGCTGTCGCGTTTTGTCGGTGAAAACATTCAAGTGAGTGAGCGCCCAGAGTTGGGCACCGCAAACATTATTGTTACCGGTGGTCGCTCATTGGGGAGTGCAGAAAAATTTGATCAGGTGTTGTCGCCCTTGGCTGAGAAGTTAAACGCAGCCTTGGGTGCAACACGCGCTGCAGTGGATGCAGGCTTTGCGCCCAATGAGTGGCAGGTGGGTCAAACGGGTACTGTAGTGGCGCCGGATATTTATATCGCCATTGGTGTTTCAGGTGCTGCGCAACATATTGCGGGCATGAAAGATAGTCGCATGATAATTGCGATTAACCAAGACCCAGATGCACAAATCTTCCAGTGGGCTGATTATGGTTTGGTGGCAGACTTGTTTGACGCTGTTCCAAAAATATCAGCATCACTCTAATTTACAAATTTCATTTAAGGTAAAGAAAAAATGGCTGCTGTAGCGACCGAGAAAGTACTAAGTGTTCGTCACTGGAATGATTCACTGTTTAGTTTTACCACTACCCGTTCTGATGCATTGCGTTTTGAAAACGGTCAGTTTGTGATGATAGGTTTGGAGATTAATGGCCGCCCATTATTGCGCGCATACAGTATTGCCAGTGCAAACTATGAAGAAGAGTTAGAGTTTTTTAGTATCAAAGTGCCAAACGGCCCGTTAACCTCTCATTTACAAAATTTGAAAGTAGGTGATGACTTGCTTGTAGGTAAAAAGCCAACAGGTTCTTTGCTGATTGATGACTTAAAACCGGGCAAAAACTTGTACTACTTGAGTACCGGTACAGGTCTTGCGCCATTTTTAAGTTTAATTCGTGACCCTTCCGTTTACGAGAAGTTTGAAAAAATTGTACTTTTCCATGGCGTTCGCACGGTTAGCGAATTGGCGTATATGGATTACATCATGAATGAATTGCCACAGAATGAGTTTTTTGGCGAAGAAGTGCGTGACAAATTAATTTATTACCCATCAGTAACTCGTGAACCGTTCCGCAATCAAGGCCGTTTAACCGATTTGGTAGAGAGCGGCAAATTATTTGAAGATATCGGCTTACCGCCTTTCAACCCAGAAACCGACCGCGCTATGTTGTGCGGAAGCCCGGAGATGCTGAAAAGCACCTGCGAGCTACTAGATGCGCGCGGTTTCAAAATTTCCCCACGTATTGGCGAGCAAGGCGATTATGTCATCGAAAGAGCCTTCGTTGAGAAATAAAGCGTAGTAATTGTTCTAGCAGCAAAAAGAAAGGCGGTTTGTGAAAGCAATCCGCCTTTTTTATATCTGAGCAGTTGTTTACAATGCCTGCCGTTTTTATAGATGAATGTTAAAAGGTTTGAAAGGAATATGTTATGTTCAAAATAAGTTTAGCTATGGCGATTGCTGTTTTATCAACCGCTACTTTTGCAGAAGAGCAAAAGCCGTGGGAAGTAGAGATTGGTTTAGGTGCGATTGCGACGTCAGGCAACACGCAAACGACGAGTTTGCACACGAAGCTCGATATAAAGCAGAATCTAACCAAGTTTAAAAATGAATATATTATTAGTTCACTGTTTAAAGAAGATGAAATCACCCAAGCTAACAATGCCAAAGTAAAAGAAAAAACCGCAGATAAGTATTTACTCTCTGCCAAATCTGCCTACCAGCTAGCAAAGTCCAGTGCTGATAAATCCTATCTGTTTGGATTTTTGTCATACACTCACGACAAATTCGGTGCTTATAGAACTTATGAAACTGCAGCGCTGGGTTATGGCGACTGGTTTTATTCAACCGAAAAAGTAAACTGGTTTGTAGAGGCGGGTCCTGGTTATTTCCGCAGTGAAAGAGTGTTAGGTATTGGCATTCCTACTGACCCGTATGTTTATGATATGGAGCAGGGGGCATTGTTACGCGTGGCAACGCAGCTTGAATGGAAAGTCACGCAAACCGCAGTGTTTAAACAAGTTGTCAGTGTTGAAACTGGTTCAGACAACACTCGTAGCCTCAGCGAAACTTCACTCGCGGCCTCTATCAGCAATGCCATGCAAATGAAGCTCGCTTTTGCCGTTGCTAGCGACAGTAAAGTTGCACCGGGCAAAGAAAAGACCGATACAACTACCTCAGCAACAATTGTGTATAAGTTTTAGAAACTTGCTCAGCGAAAAATTGCGGGTTACGCCAGTGAGCTCGAACCTGCAGTTCGTTAAGAACTCACTTCTACGAATCTATACCCATCATCGAGTAACGGAAAATACAGCGCAGTTTTAATGTCGGTTTCGCCAAGGGCTGCGAAGCACGCTTTGTAGCGCGCGAGCTGTGCTTTATATGCCGCTGATTCTTGCGTAATAAAGTCTGTAAGGGTTTGCCCTGTGCTGGGCTCACTGCTTTTATAATCAATAATCCAGCGTGTGCCTTCCGATATAAACGTGCGGTCAATAATATTTTCACGCAGTTTTAAATCTATATGATTGCCTTGTTTGTGAGTGATGGCGAGTTCGCAGGCGCTTTGAGCGTGCGAATTGTCCAACAGCCATTGGCCGTGTTTGTCATTTACGGTGTTGGAGATGGCGCGTGTAATTTTTTGAATGGCTTGTGCAGTTTCATCTTGGTTCCAGCCATGTTGTTTTAATTGAAGTCGCCAAAATGGAGTCTGTGCTGCTTGCCATTTTGCAACATCAATTGAATTTGCTGTGCCTATCAGGTTTTGCAAGGCGCGGTGAATCACTGTGCCGGTATGGCGTGCGAGTTTGGCTGCGCGTGTTTCTGCCTCTGGTATATTTTCTTCGTCCTGAACTTCTTTGCCTCTATAGGCTTTCAGAATTTGATTGTCCGCTAATACTGGCGCTTGCCATTCAGGTTTTAATCGCAGCAGTTGTTGTAAGCCTGCGCGTTCAAATTTGCTTTCGATTGTGCTTGTTTGATTGAGTGAAGTGAATGAAATGGTTTTTACATTTTGCTTCACGTTTTGCCAAATGCTATTTAGCAGTGATTTCTTTGGTGGGTTTTTCCATGCAAGCTCACCTGAATCTGCGGCTTCAGTTTGTGCGAGGCTGGCAAATAGATAGAGCTTTTTAATAGCGCGCGTACAGCCCACATAGAATAAGCGTGTGGCTTCATACTCTAATTGCAGCGCAGATTCTTTTTGAATGTATTTGTAGAGTTTGTCTTTATCACCGCCCACAGGGGCGAGTGGCCCGAGCAATAATTGGCGTTCACCCTCATGGCTCAACCGTTCGCGCCACAAAATAAGTTGCTGACCATCGCTGGGTGATAACTTGTGCAGGCGTGGAATAATCACATGATCAAATTCCAAGCCTTTGGATTTGTGCATGGTCATGACTTGCAATTTTGCATCAGCATTTTGGCGTGGTGCGGCGTAAAGCTTGCCAACAGAGCGATTGAATTTTTGCCAATCGCTAATGCTGCCGCCTTGTTGGTGTTTTTCCACCAACGCAAAAAAGGTGGGAATGTCATTCATGTCTTGCGCGTCTAGCAATATTGCTGGGCCGCCAAGGGCCAGCCAAATACCTTCAAGCCATTGCCGCAAAGTTTTGCGGTGGCGCGCGGCAAGTGCTGGTTGAATGACACCGCGGAAACGTACCAGCGCTTGTTGCCCTGCGATACTGACACCTTCAATTTTTTCGGCGTGTAACACTTGTTGCCAAATAGTTGGGAAATCGTTTGCTTTTGCAATGGGATTAATATCGCCAAGCTGGCTATTTGCAATTGAGTGCAGATCTTTTAAATCCAATCCGCACCAAGGTGCACGCAAAATCGCAAGCCACGCAATGCGATCTGCAGGGTCTAAGAGTGCGCGCGTTAGGCTGGTGAGATCAATAATCGCCATGCGCTGCGCAAGGCTATCAATATCTGTGGCTTGCCAACTTAAACCCAATCGGCTCATGGCAGGGAAAATCTGCTGTAAATGATTGCGGCCGCGTGCGAGTAGGGCGACTGAATCTTCTGGGAACTGCGTGCGAATATCTTTAATAAGCTGTGCTATAGCTTCTGCTTCTTGCAGCTCGGCAATATAACGATCACCGCTACTAGATTCTTCCTCGTCCGATTCTTTCGAGTCATCGCTTTTTATAAACGGGCTTACATAAAGTTCAACTGCATTGCCTTCAAGTTCTGGTTTAAACGCATTGGAGGGCGAATACTTTACTGCGCCTCGGCTGATATCATCTTCTGCAGGAAAAGCGGTTTGAAATTGTGTATTTACCCAGTTTACAACGCCACTCTGCGAGCGAAAGTTTACGGTTAGATCTAATTTCTCTAAGGGTAAATGGCCTAGACCTTGTGCACGCGCCTCCAAAAAAATACCTACGTTGGCGTTGCGAAAGCTGTAGCAACTTTGCATGCCGTCGCCCACAATAAATAAACTGCGTCCATCGCCCGTTTGCCAGCCGACAGTTAATTTTTTTAATAAATCGAGTTGTGTGCTCGCGGTGTCTTGAAACTCATCCACCAAAATATGGCGAATGCGATAATCCAACTGAAGCGCAATTTCGCTGGGCGAATCTTCATAACCGAGCGCGGTGAGTGCGGCTTGGCTTACAGCAGTAAAATCGGTTTCGCCTGTTTCTGCGAAGACAATTGTTAAGTGTGCAACTAATTGCGGCAATAATCGCGTGAGGCTATCGAGCAATGCCCATTGGCTTTCATCGTAATAGCTTGGCGGTAGATTGCGCAGCTCGTTGATAATAGTGGCAGCATCCGGCGTTTGCTCCATGAGCGCGCCCACCATTTCACCAAAGCGGTTTTTGTAATCAGGGCTTTCTTTGTTTTCTTTGGCAGCAGGGAAGCCTTGGTTCTTGGTGAGCGCTTTGCGAAAGCTGCCATCGTTAGTGAGTAAGAGTTCTACTAGCGCCAGCCATTGATTTAATTCCGCAATGTCGGGATTTGGTAAACCACTTATACCGTGCAATTGTGCGATCGCTGAATCAGGCGCAGATTCTTGTAGATTTCCCGCTGCCCAATCGGCAATGCTGGCGAGTTCGCTGCCGTGTAATTGCAAAACACGTGCGGCGGCAGTGAGGCTATCTTTAGTCACATCCTGTAATACAGATTCTAAATAGTGGCGAGCATTTGTATGCTGCGCAGCTAATACTAAGCCAAGCCATTGATCGCGCTTGGCGAGCAATGCCATTAACAAATTTTCGAGTGACCCTAAGTTGTTGTCTAAATGTTCTAGCAGGCGCGTTAAATCATCGCGCGCGGCTGATTCAGATTCTAACTGGCTTAATAATTGGTGTACGGCTTTGCGATAGGCCGCATCGGTATCATCGCCGGGTTTGGGTGTGCTACCAAAACCGCTGGCAATCGGTAATTGCCGTGCGATTGCACTACACAAGCTATCGATGGTTTGAACGCGCAAGCGCTGTGGACATTGTAATAGATTCCAACCATTCGCTTGATCGTGTGCGAGTAAGTTTTTTGCCAATTGCCATGTAAGTAAATCGTGCGGGTTGCTCGGCTCTGTTTGATCTTTTGCTTTCCATAGGGCTTGTAGAACCCGGTCTTGCATTTCACCCGCTGCTTTACGGGTAAAGGTGATGGCCAAAACTTCTTCTGGGTTATCGCACAGGCTTAATAATTTTAACAAGCGTTGGGTGAGCAAACCGGTTTTGCCAGAACCTGCGGGCGCGCTGACGGCGAATGAACGTGTAGGGTCTAATGCGGCTTGTCGTGCTAAATAATCGACGGGTTGATTATTTAATTGTAGATCAATTGTTAGTTGGCTCATTGTTTGTTGCTCCCTGCGGAAAATTGCGCGAGCGCATCGGCATCTGCCAATCGTGTGAGTGGTGCCAAATCTTCTGCATAGCTTTGCAAGGAAATATCTTTAAAATCCACACGCGCATCGCCGGAAATAAAATCACTGGCGAGTTGTTGTAATTGTGATTGCCATTCCTGTAATTGCACCTGCCAATCGTCTGCGGGTTTAATGCCTGCTTGATCTAAGCTGGTATCGTGCAATTCGCCAAGACCATCCCACTTTTGTACTTTTCGATTAATTTGCGCAAAACTAATCGCGGCAATATTGTCATTGGTCACGGCATACAGAGGTAATTGTGGCTCGGTAAAACGCTCGCCCTGCCACGATTTTGCGCTGGCGTTGCCAGTTTTGTAATCAATCAATAATTGGTCGCCGTTACTGAATTGATCAATACGGTCAATACGCAATTTCAGTGTTAATCCAGCAAACGCAATTTCTTGTTCTTGTTCTATAGCAATGACTTCAAAGTTGGGGCGTTCGCGTTCGCCTGCGAGCCATTCGCACAATAATTGCGTAAGACGTTTTTGTTCCAGCTCGCAATAGACTTTACCGAGCTTACGCGGGTTGCGTGCTTGGGCTTTGCCAATGATTTCTTCGGTGATTTTCGTCACCATTGTATGCACAACTGAATCGTCAATATTTGCCAGTGCGGTTGATGTTTTTAATTCACGCCAAATAGCCGCGAGCGATTCATGCAATAAATTCCCGCGTTCGGCTGCATTAAAACCTATTTCAGGTTCGTCTGGATTTTTAGCGCCCAAACGCAAACGCACAAAAGCTTCAAAGGGGCAGGCTGCTTGATATTTAAAAATACTGCTGCCGCCGCGTTGTGGTTCTTGTGCGCCTAATTCAGGGCCATTGGCATCATGAATGATTGCTAATTGCGTAGATTGTTGTAATGCGAAGTAATGATTATCCAGTTCAGAATTTTGCTGATCGAGTAGTTCCGCTAATGGCGTTAAGGGAATATCGCGAATTAATGCGCTCGGGCGTAATTCATTATCACCATCTCCGTGCGCGCTGCTAAAAATTACCTGTTGTGCGGATTCTTTGTAACGCTGGGTTAAACCCTGCGCAATTTCTAATTCGCGCGTTGCACTGGCGTGCGGCATATTGTGTTCGCGCTGCAAGTGCAAGGGTAATAATGGGTTTGGCGCTGGCACTGGCGGCCACTGGTTGTCGCTCAAACCCATGACCCATAAATGGCTAAATTGCAAACCTGCAGCTTCAAGCGCGCCCAAAATTTGAATTGGCGAGTCTGGTGTTTGCGCTTGAAACGGCGTCTTGTCTGCAAGCTCGCGCAAATAGCGGCAGGCTTGGCTGTAACTTAGAGGGGCTGAGTGGGTATCGATACACGCAAATTGGTCGCGCACTTCAAAGAATTGATTGAGCTGTTGATACTCCTGTGAATCTAAACGGCGTGAACCCGGCCAATTCATGGTCGTTAAAATTTCATCGAATACAGTTAACCATTCGCTCGCCGTTTTATTATCAAAGCGGCGACGCAATATATTTCCCACAGTTTCAAAATGATTGCTTAAGCCTAAGACTGCAAATACAGGAATGCGCTCTTCTAGTTTTTTGGCACAGTGACGTAAATCACTGGTGTTGATATTGATACGCCCTAATTTACGCAACTCAGTGATTAAATGCGCGCGGACAACGGTCTCTTGAGTTTCATCACCCCAAAACGGGGAATGTAATAAATTACAGAGTTTTTCCAAGGGCCAGTCGCTATCTTGCAGCGCAAGAATGTCAAACAAGCTGCTAATTAAGGGGGTTGATCCAAGCGGTGTACCGGCAGAAAAGTTAAAGGGCAGGGTATAGCGTTGTGAATCGGGCAGTAATGAATGGGCTTCAAAAACTTGCGTGAAAACGCGCTCAACTTGATCGCGGCATTGCCCAAGGTTGGGAGCAACAATTCCGATAAGTGCTGTTTCTGGCGCTTGTTGTAATTGTGTTTTGCTCCAAAGAGCGGCTGCGCGAATTTCTGCTTCGGTGGTGTCCGTTTGTGTGCGAGTGATCTGGGCGTGAAGTGCGGTTTGATTATGCAAACGGATTAATTTGCGCGTTGCGGCTTCTAAAATGGATTGCATTAGCGGTGGCAAATCATCAAAACCTTCCAGGTAAATTTCATCCAGCTTAGGCAGGTTGCCTTGAGTAAATGCCTGTGCAATAAGTGTATAGCTCGCTTCACGGGTTAGGCAGCCTTGTAGTTTTAACGCCTGTTTAAATTCCTGAGCCCAAGCTACGAACTGTGCAGAGTTGCTTTTTACATCGGAAAAATATTCGCTCTCAACGCTATCGCTTAATTGCCACAGTTCTAGGTTTTTAAACGCGCTATCCGCTTGTTGGGCGAGCGGTTTTGGCTGCAAGAGTGTTGCGCCTATCGCAGAGTTTTTAATTACTGCTTCCCACAGTATTTGGCGTTGTAATGGCGTTGCTATGGTTGCGCAGGAATAATGTACACCACGATTTTGGAGCGTCTCCCACAAGGACTCTAACCACTGGCTGAGGCTCTGAATATTTGGCTTTAACCACGCTTGTGCTGTTTGTTCTAACGCAAACGCGCGTAATAGATGATTACGTAAGCGATTATTGGGAACCAGAATTAATGCATTGCTTGTGAGGGCAGGAGCAAGTGGTTTAAGTGAGAGGTAAGTTGCTGCCATGCGGGTGATCTCTTCAAAAAATAACCGACGTACTTAAAAAAACAAAAAAGGCTCCTCATCGGCGATGAGGAGCCTTGGTACAAACGGACTAATTGTTAATCGTCGTTCGCAAAGCCCAACAAGTGTAGGAGGCTAGTGAACAAGTTGACGATTGAAAGGAACAAGCTGGTGGTTGCCATAATGTAATTCGTTTCGCCACCGTGAATAATTTCACTGGTTTGGTACAGGATCAATGCAGACATTAACAATACTATGCCAGCAGAAAGCACCAAGCTCATGGTGGAGAATTGATAGCCGAACAGCGATGCACCAATTAAAAATACGCAAGCTGCCAGCATTAGCATCATGCCTGCTGCTACAAAACCGCCTAGAAAATTAAAGTTTTTGCGTGTGGTTAATACATATGCAGATAGGCCAATAAATACCGCAGCGGTTCCGCCGAGGGCTTGCATAATCAAGGCGCCACCATTTGCCATTTTAAGGTAATGATTGAGTACGGGGCCTAACCCTGCACCGATCAAACCTGTGAAGGCGAATACCACTAAAAGACCATTTGCAGAATTTGCGGTTTTAGGTAGAACAAACCAAATAAGAGCCATGGCAATTAAGCTCATGACCAATCCTGCGCCTTGACCTAATCCCATGGCCATTGATATGCCGGCAGTAACAGCGCTGAATGCGAGCGTTAGGCCAAGCAACATATAAGTGTTGCGTAGCACTTTGTGGGTTTCGCTTTGACTTACGGATTTAAGCGTTTCGAAGTTAGTTACGTCTTGCATGATGGTCTCCATCGGTAGTTACTGGTCGAGTTTAGCTTTTAAAAAGTCTTGCGATACTACAAAAGAACTCTCGTTATTACTACGTTTAATTGTGAGGGCTGGATTTGTGTTTTCAAGGTGTAATTTTCAATAAGTTATACCGCCTCATTTAAATCGCTACATGGTTGAATTGACACATTTTTTGGCATTAAGTTTCCGATAATTTTATGTGTGATATTTAGCAGTGATTTTTAGGAGTGATTTTGGTAGGGTGCTCGGCATTCTTAAAAGAAAGGCTGAGTCCTATGATCAAGATTCGTCGTGGATTAGATTTACCCATATCCGGCGCACCCGAGCAAAAAATTATCGCTGGCCCCAAGGTGACCTCCGTTGGTTTGGTAGGCTTGGATTACTTGGGCATGAAACCCACTATGGCCATAGCCGAGGGCGACTTCGTGAAGCGCGGCCAGCTGTTATTTACCGATAAGAAAACCCATGGTGTGAAGTACACAGCTCCGGCAGCGGGCAGGGTAACCGCTATTCATCGTGGCGAAGGCCGTGTGCTGCAATCTGTGGTTATTACTCTAGAAGGGAATGAGGCAGAGTCTTTTAACGCTTATCCTGCCACTGAACTGGCCGGCTTGAGCCGTGATTTAGTCGTTCAACAATTAAACGATGCCGGTTTGTGGGTCGCCTTGCGCACTCGCCCCTTTAGCAAAAGCCCAGCTTTGGATTCGGTTCCACACTCTCTTTTTATTACCGCAATCGACACCAACCCTCTCGCGGCAGACCCCGCCGTTGTTATTGCTGAGCGCAATGATGATTTTGTGAATGGCGTGCAAGTTTTGTCTGTGCTGACTGAAGGAAAGGTGTTTGTGTGTAAACAAGCTGGTGCTGTTATACCAGCTATTTCCAATAAGAAAGTAGACGTTGCCGAATTCGCAGGTGTTCACCCCGCAGGCAACGCCGGAACCCATATTCATTTTTTGGACCCAGTAAGTGCCAATAAAACCGTGTGGGCAATTAACTACCAAGATGTGATGGCAGTGGGTAAGTTATTTACAACGGGCGAGTTGGATAGCCAACGAGTGATTTCTTTTGCTGGCCCACAAGTGGTTAATCCGCAATTAATTCGTACCATGCTTGGCGTGCATTTGCAGGATTTGACCGCAAATACCCTTAAGCATGGCGATAATCGCGTCATTACAGGTTCGGTATTTGGCGGGCGCAAAGCTGATGGTGTGTTCTCTTATCTGGGGCGTTATCACACCCAAGTCTCAGTATTGGATGAAGGCCATGATCGTCCATTTTTACATTACCTTCGCCCGGGCTTTAATCTTTTTTCAGTCATGCGTATTTACGCTTCAAAATTGTTACCTCGTAAAACTTACGATTTCACCACTACCACGAATGGAAGTGAGCGTGCCATGGTGCCTGTGGGTTCTTACGAAAAAGTGATGCCCTTGGATATTCTGCCCACCCAATTGCTCAGAGCCTTAATTGTGGGTGATACCGAAACAGCGCAGCATTTAGGTTGCCTAGAGCTGGATGAAGAGGATTTGGCGCTCTGTACCTTTGTTTGCCCCGGCAAGTACGAGTACGGCCCGATTCTGCGCGACAACCTTACACTTATTGAAAAGGAGGGTTAAGGAATGTGCTTTTTACGGCATTTTCTCGACAAGATAGAACCCAAGTTTCACAAAGGCGGCAAATTCGCGGCTTTTTATCCACTCTATGAAGCTATAGATACGGCCTTATATCGCCCGCCGCATATCACTAAAACCACAGCTCATGTGCGCGATGGCATAGATCTCAAGCGCATAATGATTACTGTGTGGCTGTGTACCTTTCCGGCGATGTTTTACGGCATGTACAACCTTGGTTTTCAGGCCAATACCGCCATGGCGCAGATGGGCTTAACCTCTGTTGCAGACTGGCACGGTGGCATTATTGAGCTCTTGGCAGGCTACAACCCCAACAGTGTTTGGGATTGTTTGTGGCATGGTGCGGCCTACTTTTTACCGCTTTATGCCACTGTCTTTATCGTCGGTGGTTTCTGGGAAGTACTTTTTGCCAGTATTCGCGGCCATGAAGTCAATGAAGGGTTCTTTGTAACCTCGGTACTTTTTGCACTTATCTGCCCGCCTGACTTGCCACTTTGGCAAGCGGCAATGGGCATTAGCTTTGGTGTAGTAGTTGCCAAAGAGCTGTTTGGTGGTACGGGCAAAAACTTTGTTAACCCTGCCTTGGCGGGTCGCGCTTTCCTCTTCTTTGCATACCCTGCAGATATTTCAGGCGATGCGGTATGGGTAGCGGTTGATGGCTTTGCGGGTGCGACCACCTTATCTATCGGTGCCCAAGAAGGCATGGCGGCGGTAACGGCTAAGTTGACTTGGTTGGATGCATTTATCGGCAAAGAATTGGGTTCTGTGGGCGAGACATCGGCGCTGGCGATTTTCCTAGGTGGCGCAGTGCTGCTCTTTATGGGTATAGCGTCATGGCGCATTGTGTTGGGCGTTATGCTCGGTATGGTTGCCATGAGCTTGGTCTTTAATCACTTCGGCGACCCCGCGAGCAACCCTATGATGGCCATGCCTTGGCACTGGCATTTGGTGGTGGGTGGTTTTGCCTTCGGGATGATTTTTATGGCGACCGACCCTGTATCTGCCGCCATGACCAATACCGGTAAATACTGGTTCGGCGCACTTATCGGCGTTATGTGTATTTTAATCCGCGTGGTAAACCCGGCTTACCCAGAGGGCATGATGCTGGCGATTCTGTTTGCCAACTTATTTGCCCCTTTAATTGATCATCTGGTGGTGCAAGCCAATATCAAGCGGAGGTTAGCACGTGGCTAATAACGAGAGCATTAAAAAAACGATTATCGTCACCTTGCTGCTGTGTTTGGTGTGTTCCGTGATTGTGTCGGTCACGGCGATACTTTTGCGCCCCATTCAAAACGCCAACAAAACCTTGGATTTCAAGCGCAATATCTTAATGGTGAGCGGTTTGTATCAAGAGGGGATGAATGTTGAACAAACCTTTACCCAACAAATTACCTCCAAAGTAGTTGATTTGAAAACCGGTTTGTTTAGCGATGCGGTAGACCCTGCAAGCTACGATCAACGTGCGGCGGCTAAAGATCTCGCCATGTCTATCGAGCTTTCAGAAGAGCAAGATATTGTCAGTATTGGCCGCCGTGAAAACTATTCGGTGGTGTATTTTGTGGTGGAAAATGGTCAGATCAAGACCATTGTTTTACCCGTTAAGGGTTATGGTTTGTGGTCAACCCTCTACGGTTTCATCGCTCTTAAGGCAGATGCCAATACCGTGGATAGCATTATTTTTTATCAACACGCAGAAACCCCAGGCTTGGGTGGTGAAGTCGATAACCCCAAATGGCGAGCACTCTGGGCCAATAAAGAGGTTTATGGGCCAGATGCGAATGTCGCATTGCGGGTTATTAAAGGTCATGTTGATTCCGCTGCACCTAATGCTAAACATCAGGTAGATGGTTTGGCTGGCGCGACCCTCACCAGTAAAGGTGTCGACAATATGGTGCAGTTCTGGTTGGGTGAAAATGGCTATAAAAACTTCTTAAACCACATTAAGAGTGGAGCAGCAAGCCTATGAAAATGAAAGAATTGTTGTTTGATCCTGTTTTTAAAAACAACCCGATTGCGCTGCAAATTCTGGGTATTTGCTCCGCCTTGGCGGTAACTAACAGCCTCAAATCCACCTTGGTCATGTGCATAGGTTTGACATTGGTAACAGCCTTTTCAAACCTGTTTGTATCCATGGTACGCAACCATGCCCCAAGCTCTATTCGCATCATTATCCAAATGACCATCATCGGGACTTTAGTGATCTTGGTGGATCAAGTGCTTAAAGCGGTCGTGTACGACATCAGCAAACAAATGTCGGTATTCATCGGCTTGATTATGACCAACTGTATCGTGATGGGGCGTGCTGAAGCCTTTGCTATGAAAAATCCCCCCTGGGAAAGTTTCTTGGATGGTTTGGGTAATGGCATAGGCTATAGCGCCATTCTGTTTACCATGGCGATTATTCGTGAGCTATTGGGTTCTGGAAAATGGTTTGGTATAGAGATATTACCGCTGGTTACCGATGGCGGTTGGTATGTACCCAATGGCCTCCTGCTGTTGGCGCCGAGTGCGTTTTTTATCATCGGCTTTTTAATTTGGGGCCTACGTACGTGGAAGCCATCGCAACAAGAAAAGGATCAGTTTTCTATCGCGCCTAATACCAAGAAGGGGGCGCACTAATGGAACATTATTTAAGCTTGTTTATCCGCGCCATGTTTATTGAAAATATGGCGCTCGCGTTCTTTTTAGGTATGTGCTCGTTTTTGGCAATCTCTAAAAAAATTAACGCTGCTTTAGGTTTAGGTATTGCTGTTATCGTGGTGCAAACCATTATTGTTCCGCTCAACAATCTTATTTACACCAACGTATTAAAAAGCGGTGCTTTAGCCTGGGCTGGTTATCCGGAGGCGGATTTAAGCTTTTTGGGCTTAGTGGTTTACATCGGCGTAATTGCGGCAGTCGTACAAATTTTAGAAATGGTGTTGGATAAATTTTTCCCCGCACTCTACGGGGCGCTCGGTGTTTTTTTGCCGCTGATCACGGTGAATTGCGTCATCATGGCGGGCGCACTCTTTATGGTGGAGCGCGAATACAATTTTAGCGAAAGTATTGTGTACGGTTTGGGTTCTGGAGCGGGTTGGGCCTTGGCGATTACGGCCTTGGCTGGTATTCGCGAAAAACTAAAATATAGCGACGTTCCACATGGTCTCCGTGGGTTGGGCATTACCTTCATCACGGTGGGTTTAATGTCTTTGGGTTTTATGTCCTTTGGCGGCATCAATCTTTAACCGCGAGCAACAGAGGCTCTTTAGAACGACATTATGATGAATCTAGAAATTATCCTTGGTATTTCGCTGTTTACCTTAATTGTGTTGGCTTTGGTCGTTGTTATTTTGTTTGCGCGCGCAAAACTAGTGAGCAGTCAAGATGTGACAATCACCATTAATGGTGAAAAAGATATTACGGTGCCTGCAGGCGGCAAACTCTTACAAACGCTTTCTGCTGCGGGTTTGTTTTTGCCTTCGGCGTGTGGCGGCGGTGGAAGCTGCGCGCAATGTAAATGTATTGTAAATAGTGGTGGCGGTTCCATGACTCCAGCGGAGGAGGGCAACTTCACCAAGCGCGATGCTAAAGAAGGTTGGCGCTTATCCTGCCAAACTCCCGTTAAACAAAATATGCAGATTCACGTTCCCGAAGAAGTTTTCGGTGTAAAGCAATGGGAGTGCACGGTTGAGTCTAACCTTAATGTGGCGACTTTTATTAAAGAGTTGACGCTGCGTTTACCCGAGGGCGAAAGTGTTGATTTTCGCGCGGGTGGCTATGTGCAATTGGAGTGTCCACCGCATCATGTTAAATATTCTGATTTTGATATTGCGCCGGAATATCGCTGCGACTGGGACCATTTCGGCTTCTTCAAATTGGAGTCTTCAGTAGAAGAACCCGTTGTGCGCGCTTATTCGATGGCCAACTATCCCGATGAAAAAGGTGTGGTGAAATTTAACATTCGTATTGCCACTCCACCGCCTAGAACTCAAGGTTTGCCGTGCGGGAAAATGTCGTCTTATGTCTTTAATTTGAAGCCAGGCGATAAAGTAAAAGTTTACGGTCCCTTTGGTGAGTTCTTCGCTAAAGACACAAATGCCGAAATGATTTTTATTGGCGGTGGTGCAGGTATGGCGCCAATGCGTTCCCATATTTTTGATCAATTGCGTCGTTTAAAAACAAAACGCAAAATTTCATTTTGGTACGGTGCGCGTTCGCTACGCGAACTTTTCTACAAAGAAGATTACGATCAACTGCAAGCAGAAAATGAAAACTTCAAATGGCACATTGCACTGTCAGACCCCCAGCCAGAAGATAACTGGGAAGGCATGACCGGCTTTATCCATAACGTACTCTTAGAAAATTATTTAAAAAATCACCCCGCACCAGAAGACTGTGAGTTCTACATGTGCGGCCCACCGATGATGAATGCCGCCGTCATTAAAATGCTCAAGAGCTTAGGTGTGGAAGATGAAAATATCATGCTGGATGATTTCGGCGGTTAATTGAGGTAGTCATGGCGCTATTCATTGTTTCATTCTTGGTTTTACTTAGCATGGTCAGCCTCATGGCAATCGGCGTGATGTTTGGCCGCAAGCCCATCGCGGGCTCTTGCGGCGGAGTAGGTGCTGCGCTAGGCGAGAAAGATTACGTGTGCGAACTCTGCGGTGGCGATGAGGCAAAATGCGAAGACATTAAACTTGGCATATCGTCATCCTCAACTCCATTTGTCAATGCGTCCCCCCGCTCATCACAATCTGATCTATCCAGTAAATAAGATTCGTTCCGTCGCAGAGCAACAACGCGTGCGCGTTCTTACCGACGCGCAATCACTGTCATTTTTGTTGCGGCTCTTAGCCAATAATTTTTCATTGATGTCCTAAACTGAAGAGCGCCAATAATCCTGTCGTCTTTTGCACTGCATTTCGAATCCAGTTTTACCAAATAAACAGAAAAATTTCGTCAGTTGTTGGGTAAATTTCGGTTAACTTGTATGACAATATTATCTAAAAGAGTATGATTGGCGAGTTATCAAGAGGCGGGTAACTGCTGAATAACAATAACCTTTTTAGGAGAAATTCTATGATTAAAACGAGTTTGAAGCTGATGGCTGCAGCCTTTAGTTTGGTTGCAGTCAGCACATTTGCGGCAGATAAGGTTGAGGTCTCG
>JACCDN010521994.1_pt1 | contig 19898 bp, 16 predicted proteins | sample 7441691 | NCBI WGS metagenome assembly JACCDN01 (sample SAMN15323439, study PRJNA562643) | freshwater metagenome | isolation source: river surface water | place: USA:Blue River Watershed | collected 2017-08-16 | reverse complement strand
CCAAGACCCTCGTGAGATGGATAGCAGAGCAGAGTAGACCAGGACAGGACTGTATCATCATCGCACCCATGATGACAAACAAGCTCTTCCAAGAGCGTTTTACCAAGCACTATAGCCAACAGATCAATGGCTATATCGTCCCTTTCACGACGACCCAGAAACTCGATAATCATGGTAGGACATGGCTCCCGCATGAACTCGATATCCTCACCTGTCTCAATTTCGCTGATGGGAAGACACTTATTTGATAAAACATATCTATTGACATTTATATATCTGTTATTTATATAATAGTATATTTTTTATAATTAAAGTAGATAGAAATATGAAAGCAAATCAGACAAATGAAATACAAGACATCCCTCTTGAATCTAATTTAGATCTTAATCAACTTAATCTGTATGATACAGCGGTTTTAGAGAAAGAAAAATCGAGAATTTCAAAATTATTAGGGAATAACTTATCTTTCTCTAAACCAGAAAGAAGGTTCTTAAAAAAAGTAAAGGAAGAAATAGAAGACATACTTACAAAGAGACCAGTAGATTTTTTATGAATAAACCCATGAGAAGAAGCATGAATATTAGATTGAGATAAAGAATTACCTCTAGTAGAAGTTTGAGGCAAAGAAACTTGATGAAATGAGAAAGTCGACAGATCAAATGATCCTATCTATAAAGAATTTATAAATTCTTTACATAGATGAATACCAATAGTAGCCATAACGATCTTAGAAAAAATAAATAACGAACATGCTAATACATATAATATAGGAGAAGAATTGCAAAATAATTGATATCCATTTTCAAAACTATTACATGCTTTGGTAAACAAAGGCATAGGGAACATATATTTTGAAAGTATAAGAAAAATTATACAAGTCTTTAAAAATCATATAAGTGCAGAATTAATGGAAGAAATCGAAAAGCATATTGCAGAAATAAAACACCTATCTGGAGTTGACAAAGAAATAAGGCAATCAGAGAGAGGTCCTAAACGTTTTCTTGATGATACCTTATTCTATACCATACAATGATCGTACGACGATGATAAAGTAGATATTAAAAGAGAATACTCTCTCCATCTTGGAAAAATTCAAACAATAATAAATAAACTTATCCTATCATGAAAGTAATAATTTACGACTATCTCTTCCCTCTCATCACCTCCCACAACAAAAACGGAAACAGCAATACTCTCCACACACTCGGCTTGATCCAGAAATACACTGGATAATCAATAAAACAGAAACGCATCACCTGAGCAAATCTATTATCCGGTGATCTATCTCGTGGATAGCGAAGTGTATCGAGGAGAAAACGTACCATGAAAGAAATTATAGATTATAAATGTTGGATTTTTAATGACATATCTTTGGGGTGAATTCAACATTCAAAAATCCAAAATTAATTAGTTCACGTTGGTCCATACTTTCTCCACATCATCGTCATCCTCGATCATCTCTAGTAATGTATCGAGCTGTGCACGTTCACCATCACTGAGTGAGACAGTCGTCGATGGCAATGCCTCTATATCTGACTGCATGATATGATAGCCTTTGTCAGTGAGAATGCGAAGTACTGATGCGAAGTCTGTCTTCGCCGTCGTGACCACCATCACCGTATCTTCGGATGCTATATCTTCTGCTCATGCCTCGATCGCATCCATTTCTAATGTCTCAATGTCATAGGGAAGGGTCGTCTCGACTTCATTGCCTTTCACGATCTCTTTGTGGATCATCCCATCGATGATGATGACACCTTTCTGGTCAAACTGTCGAGCGACAGAACCTATCTCGGCCATCGTACCACCATATTTTTGCATCGTCGTACGGAGATTACTACTCGTCCTATTACCATTATCCGTGAGGGTCTTGATATACAGAGCACTCCCGTTCGGACCATATCATTCATAGTAGGTCTCGATATATGCGTCACCACCGAGCTGTCCCGATCATTTCTTGATCGCTCTCTCGATGATATCTCTCGTGACACCGTTTTGTCTCGCTTTCGTAGTTGCCAAGGCTAGACTTGGATTCAAGTCAGGATCTCATCCTTTCTTCGCTGCTATTTCGATGATTCTACTCATCTTCGCGAAGACTTTCCCTCTTGCGATATTTCCTGTTGTCTTGCGTTCGACGATACTATGCCATCTTCCCATTGATAAAATTATACATTATAAAACTATATCTTTTGCAATCATGCCAAAACTTCTGGTCAATTATCGGTAACAGCTACCGTATATTCCCACTGAGCACCGAGATCTCATTGATCCGTATAGAGATTTCGCTTATTGACCATATCTTCGATATACCCGACTGATGCTAAGGCCGTGATAGGCTCGAGTGCGACGACCATACCAGTCTGAAAACGATGTTTTCTCATCGTCTTGTGCGGATGATTGTAGATATGCGGTGCTTCATGGACATCGAGACCGACACCATGACCAGTAAGCGACCTGATGACACTATAGTTACGATCATTCATATATTTCTCTATATGCGTCGCTCGATGGATAAGCTCTTTGCCTGACTGGATGTACTGCAGTCCTGTATCCAATGCTGCCTTTGTGGCATCGATGAGTCACTGTGCTTCAGGATTGGTATCTGCTCATCCTACCACGATACTAAATGCCGCATCAGAGATAGCTCACTGATAGTTAATACCTGCATCTACTTTGAGCAAGTCTCATGGCTTGATGATCGTACGATCAGGGATGCCATGGACGACACAGTCATTGAGCGATAGACAGATCTTACCAGGAAATCAACCATACTGATAAAATGCAGGTATCAGATGATGCTGATCGATATATCTCATCGCGATATCTTGGATAGCAATCAGCGACATACCAGGGACGATAGACTGATAGAGCATCTGCAATAGTTCTGTCAGATATTCTCCTGAACTACGTATTTTAGCGATCTGTGAAGGAGTTTTGATACGGACTTGCGACACGATAATAAGACACATTATATAAAAATGTTCATAGTTCTTCGTTACCAATTCCTAGGAACTAGCATCTAGCAACTTTCAACCTATTCTTCTCCATTATTATACCATTCTCCCCATCACATTACAAGTCAAACACTACCATATCATATCACAAAATATAGTATGTATAGACAATTATATACACATTCACTTGCAAAGAAGCGATACTCTGTTTAGTATCAAAGCTAGATTTTATCTCTTATCATCACACAATATGAAAAAGATTCATCCCTGACAGCCATGATGATTCACCTTGGTAGAAATGTTGATCGTGATAGTGATCATCGGTATCTTAGCAGCAGCTCTTATCCCGAGATTGACAGGTGCTCAAGGTGCAGCGAGAGATACAGCGAGATATGCAGATCTCAATCAAGTTGGCACTGCTCTCACCGTCTATAGTGCCGACAATAGTGGTTATCCTAGCTCATGATGAACATTTACCGATACACTCGGAGAACTCGTCGATGGATGATATATCAAATCCATACCCAATGACCCACAACTCGGCAATACTGTCAAATGAGTCTCTACAACATCACAACCCGACTGTCAAACAAGCCATGGATGAGGACAATATGTCTATACCAAACTAGGTAATAGCAACTTCGCACTCGCATCCAATCCTGAAACACCAAAGAAATCTAACCGAGTGCTCGAGTCGACTGCGTGATCCAGTGGTGATGCAGCACAGTGATGCCTTGGTCAAAATCTCACCCTCAGACAAGTCATCAATGCAACCTGCCAATGACCGATCACGACAAATACAAGCGTCACTGACACAAACGGACCGACATGTACTATCAACACCAACAACGATAATGGCATGTATATCTATGCGAACTAATCGACAAAAGCCAAGAAATAAAGCTAAGCTTTTCTACTAGATGAGTTAGTTTTATTCTTTTGGCTCTATTATACATGCTCAACTTTTAATTCTTCATTCTTACTTTTTTATGCCTACTGCACTTCCCAAACCACAAGTACCCTGATCAAGATCTGGTGGATCCAGTACTCACACCATGACAAAGAAAACCATCACGACGAAGAATGTCTGACAACATCATCATCGTGAAGTACCACAGTATCGCAAAGAGAGAAAACCATCACATGCACGAAGAAGTGTCTTGTGGGTGTTGATCATCGTCGTGGCTGGAGTGATGCTATGGATACAAAAAGATCTCATACTTGCCAAACTCCAAGAACGATGACTCAGAGGAGATACTATAGAAAATACTGATATGTCGCAGACACTCTTCGTCGGACAAGATGTGACACTGAGTGGTAGCATCACTGCACATAGTGATAGATTCTCCTATACACACAAACTAACAACGGCAGATCATGGTATCGTTGGGCTCAAGAGTAGCACCATCCCCCTCCAGCAGTATAGCGACGATATACAAATCGTATGAAAGGTGAGCGATTATGAAGATGGTCTGTATATCATCGATGTCACAAGCATATCACTCCTATCTCTATCGACGAACACATGAACAGTACTATCAGGCAAATACTATATAGCATCTGCTGGTATCATCATCTCCGATCTCGCATCAGACAACCTTACTCGAGATCAAAGCGATACAGCAGCATCCATCAGCCAGTGACTCTTTAGCATCTCCGATAGCACGACCAATAATAAAGTCATGGTCAGATATATTAGATGTGATACATCCAATCCTGCTCGTGATTGTGCATGATTCGTCAAATCTTTTGATACTGCTCAGAGAGCAGACTTTGTCGATAGTTATGGCAATACATTCTACAAATTGGCTGATGCGAAGACATGGTTTGCATCTATCGACAATACGATCGGGATCTATCTCGAATCCGACGATATGACGATAATTCCTCGTGTCATCAGACATCTCCAATTCGTCAATAATGTCCGAGCAAAGAAGACCTTCCTCACGACAGCGAAAGAGATTTGTATCAGTCCTGATATAGCTATCAATATGCCGACATCATTTACTGTCGTACCCTATGAAGATGGCTTCGCAGTAAATGTAGAATGAACAGCTATCAATGGCTGATCACTTACGTGTATGATAGCTATAGATCCATCAAATAGTCTCGGCGGCACACTCATCGGTCTGAATACAGAGGGCAATACTATAAGCGGATCAGTTATAGCCAGTGACGACAACAACGATGACAGTAGTGAAGACACAAACACACCAACAAATCCCACAATCATCAACAATAATGGATGAGGTATGACTCCTCCTTCTGCGACTGTGAAACAATTCCCTCTCAGACCAGGTAAGGAACTTACCTTCAACTCAAGAGGCAAAAAAATCATCTTCCCATCATCTAATATCTCCTTCAGCTCATTTAATACAAGTGAAAAGATAGCTTGACTGAGTTGTAGTATGGGCACCAAAGTGATCATCTATGCTGACAAAGCAAATCTCGAGAGCGATCCTTCCATCATCCTCTATAATTGTAAGACAGGCACACCATCTCTCTCAGATACCATGGTATCTTTTGATGCAGCAGGGATGACCTATATCGTCGATGTGAAAGATCCATCATGGTATGAATTCGCCACACATATCGTTATCGAAGCGACGACCAGCAACTAAGATATTTTGTTGTCTACTATAGTACTCTATGAAGATCATTTATATCAGTATCTTTCCAGATTTGTTTGAGTCATTCGTGACGACAACACTCGTGAGTAGAGCAGTCCATCGCTGACTGCTCTCTTTCGACTATGTCAATCCGAGACACTTCTGCGATGATAAGCATAGGACGATCGATGATAGTGTCTATGGAGGAGGGCAGGGGATGCTCATGAAAGCACCACCTCTGATAGCCAGCATCAGACACCTCATCCGTAAGCACAAACTCACCAAGACGAGATGATGAAAGAACCCAAACCGACATATCATCATGCCCTGACCATCACCCACGGTCTTCAATCAATCATCTGCACATGCATTACAAACCAAAGATCTCCTCATCTTCATCTGTGGGAGATACGAAGGAATCGATCATCGTGTCTCACTCTGGTTAGACAAAACATACCCTCGTCACCGATCCAAGCTCTCACTCGGTCAGTTCGTTACGCTTGGTGGTGAATTACCTGCAATGACAATGACTGAAGCGATCATTAGACTCATCCCATGAGTGATCAAAGAAGAGAGTAGTCGACAAGACGAAAGCTACGCTCTCGATCAAGATATGAATAATATAGAATATCCCCAATATACGAGACCAGAGCTAGTCGAATGAATGCCTATCCCTGAAGTACTCCTGTCAGGGCATCATGCTCAGATACAGCAGTGGAAAAAGGATCATACCGATCATCTACACGATAGGACTTTATCATCATAACAGCTATAATGTCGTCATTACAATCAGGCATGTCTCGCTTTCTCATCATCAAGACAGTCATATATATGCTTATCTTTGCAGTAGTTATAGGGATACGATTGTATCAAAAATCCGATAATCAAACAGAAAATACATGGCTGACAGCGACATGGACAGGATCGACACAGACGATCTGTCTCGCAAATCAAGAAGAGCGTTGTTTTGATCTCGAGATAGCTCGCACTCCTGCTCAGAGAGAATATGGACTGATGAATCGCACAGGGATGAACCTCGACAGTGGTATGATTTTCGTTTTTGATCATGATGATATTTATTCGTTTTGGATGAAAAGTACTCTCATACCACTCGATATGCTACGAGTCTCATCGACAGGGCAGATAGTCGATATACAGACAGCCCTCCCATGTACTGACGACCCTTGCCCGAGCTATAGACCGATCGGTACAGCGAGATATGTTGTCGAGCTGAATGCTGGCATAGCTCAGCTTATGCATATTACGACATGATCTATGCTTCATTTATTGGATAAGTAAATACTTTCTATTCCGCCGATCCACCATTTTTTGTTCTAAAACATAAAGAAGCTATACTATAGAAGTATAGTTTTTTTATACATATATCGACCTATTACCATGGGAAATCAAATGGAAACGCAGAAAATAGGAGAAATAGTAATACATGAGCCCTGAATAAATACTCCTGAGATTCCTTCTGATGAAGGGAATGAAGCAGAGAAGATTGCTCAAGAACAAGCAAAAGCAGAAAGACTTGCTCAAATTTCTCAAGATGAGGTTATTGGAGATTCTGCCATAGCTGCCGCAAATCTAAAAAAACAATATATCACCGACTCAACAACAGCTGAGACAAAAAAAGCCATTGAAGACATAGCAAAAAAAATAGAGAACGAGGAAATTACTATTGAAGAGTGACAGGAAGAAGCAAAAAAAATGCAAAAGTGATGGTTTAGAAGAACAACAGATTTGTTTCATATCACCAACTCAGAAACAGGGGGAATAACGACGGGTGCAAAGATGGTAGGCGTAGGAGCGTTAGCAGCGGGAGCGATAGCACTCTTGGTAAACTGGCGAAAAGGTGATAAAAAAGAAGAATCAGAAGAAGAAAAGGTAAAAAGAGAGGCTGAAGAGAAAGCTAAGGCTCTTGAAGAGGCTAAAGTAAATCAAAATTCCGTAGTTCTTCCTACCAACGCTCCGGCATCTACTCCTGCAACACCGACAACACCAGTAGCAAATACTCCGACAGCATGAACACCAGCACCAACAGATACATGAGCAGAAGAGCATCCTCTTGCTCAAGCACAAGAACATGTCGAACAGGCATCATGATTTGTAGCAAAGGCAAAGAATTTTTGGAAGGAATTATTTGGGTAACTATAACAATACTATTCACTATTTTTATAACACTTATATATTCTCATGCCAGATCAAAAAAACAAAGAACCAATAACATTAGATCATCAAAAAGGTACTCCCATCGCGGGAGAAATATCTATTGATGAAAAAGCAAGAAAACAAGTACTCAAAGATAAACTCATAGCAGATATTAAAGCAGAAACAGATACAAATAAAAAATTAGAAAATCTAGAAAAGTGAGTACATTCATCTACTATAACGCAAGAGGAAGCTGATGCACTTCAAAAAGAAATAGAAGCGACAGCATTAAAGGACCAAATAGATAAATCTAATAATGAAGAAAAACCGAACTTCTTCAATAGACTATGATCAGCTGTACTCTATGATCCATTAAAAATAGATGCAAGTAGTGGATGGAGAACGGCGACATGAGTAGGTATGGTAGCTGCATGATCTATAGCTGCAATACGATGAGCAAATAGATTATACAAATGGCGAAAGTGACCATCAGAAAAAGAGAAACAAGAGGCTGCAGAAAAAGAAAAAAACAAAACATTACGAGATAAAGTCTGGGATACTGCCAAACAAATGGCTAAACGGTGACTCATCGCATGAGGTATAGCGGGAGTGGGTATGTATATCATGGGCTTACTCACAGGAGGTAAATGACTAGGAGAGATATTTGCAGACATGATGAATACGATTATGGGAGAGAAGAAACCATGATCCACCGGTGATGAGAAACCAGAAGTAGCTGGCGATCCCGAATGAGCGATCAAAGACAATAGAAGTGAATTTCTCAAATTACCAGAAGCAGATCAAAAAATCTATAATGAGTGGGGCACAAACGCCAATACTCGAGGGAAAAACGCATGACTGTCAGATAATATATTTGGTGGCGATATGGAACTTTCTGCCACTGTGAAAGATCCTGACGGGACAGAGCGTACTATCGACATGACAGGATTGCCTGCATCTATTTTGAATGCAAAACACAATACTATCGATCAATTACTCAGTGAGCGTACTATCTATCGGGAGATGATGCAATCCAATGATGTTGTCTGATTTGTATGAAAACTCAAATGATATCTCGGTGACGCCACAGGATGGATTAAAGATGCTTTGCAAAGTGTCAAAAACTTATTCATACCTGACGATTGTTTCGATGCCAAAGGAGTCATCGTCGAAGATAAGTTTATCGCATACCTCAAAGAGCATCCCGATGCAGAAGAACTACTCAGAAATCATATAAAGAAATCTCTCCTGACGATATCATATCTCAATAGTAGAAGAAGAGAGTATGCCTACAATCTCATAGCTACTAAATATACAAAAGAAGACCCCACCTTTGCTACGCTCAGTGATGAAGATAAAAATGAAAAAATAATCGCACTCTTTGCAGACGAAGAGTATATGAAGACAATAGAACCCACTCTCGAGGCATTTGATAAGCTATCTCTCTTCTCAGCGATTAAATTACTCAAAGAGACATGATCACTCAACGGCGATGTCGATCAAGTGACTCAAGCATGACTCGACGAAGTAGATGACGAGAAGAACGATTTCCTTGAGATAGATCCCGAAGACGGCGATACGGTGAATTGCTTCAGTGAGATCAAAGAGAAACTCAACAAAGGAGAAAAACTCAGCGAGGAAGAGAAAGAACTTCTCATCGACAAATCAGATGAACTCCTTGCTATGGTACAAGACTTCGGTGAGACAGACTGGATCATGGCACATTTCGGCCCCATCGGAGATCTTCTCGGACGAGATCGATGAGCAGCGAAGGCGGACATCCTCGAATCTATGGGTTATAATGCCAATGTACTCAACCCACTCCAGACATTCATCACAGGCTTTCAAAAAGCAGTCAAAGAGGACACACTGACTGGAGAAAATCTCAATGAATTCGAGAATGCCACAAATGATTTCTTCGAATATAAGAAAGAAATCGTACTGAATACGAATGAATTCGCTGATATTAAGTATAACGATGATGGTACTATAGAACTAAGATTCTTGAAGTTTACTAAGGTTGCACGGGCCACAGCAAAAACCGTCGGCTGACTCGTCAAAGATGCTGTCGTCGATGGATGAACAGAGATGGCTACATGACTTGTGATGGTACGGAAAGGAGATGTAATACAAAAACTAGAATGATGACGGCATGTATTGAAGTGAATGACCGTAGGGTCGGCATGATTGATAGCATGAGGGTGGATGGCACAGAAGCTCACTCCGATATTAAAAAATGCTGGAGTTTTATCCGTTATACCGAAACTAGGAGAAGGAGCTCTCAAATTATGAAAGATTGGTATCAAACCAGCAACAATCATCCTTGAACAAGGACTAAGAAGATCTGGCATGATGCCTAAGATACCACGACTCAATGCGAAATACTATCAAAATTTCAATCGTCTCAGAGCAGATCGAGCAAGAGGATGGGGACCGACGGTAGATGATGTATCAGAAATAGCTCTCAAAAATGGACTCATCACAGTAACGAACCCGAACGATATAAGTGTCGTCCGTAAGGCTTTTATCCAACAGTGTCTTATTGGTAAATGAATGAATACCGCAGAACTGCAGAGAGTCGATAATCTCATAACCCAATATCCTAAGTCAAAAAGTCTCCAGAGAGCACTCTTTAGTGCAGACAAGAAACGATGGCAGTTCCGTTCAAAAAACATAGGGATCAAAATAAATACACAATTTATGGAAGTAGCCGAGCATATTACCAAACCTCAATTTGCTCCACATCTCTTCAACAATACTCTTACGAAGGAACAACTTTTAACAAGAATAATAAAAGCAGGGAAGAGTTTTAGTATGGCAGATATCCCTGCATTATCAAGTCATATTCACGAACTCCAAAAAGCAGGAAAATTCGATGCCATAGTATTGAAAAATCTCTTAGGCAATCGAAAGACCCTTAAGTGAATGAAGAGTCTCGACCTCGTCGCACAGTTTGATGCATTAAAACTAGGAAAGAACTTCAAGTGAGAAGTGTTATCTCTCGCAAAAAATGCGATAGGTGAGATATCGATACAGGCAAAAAATGCAGGAAAAAGTATTGCACAACTGACACGTAGTCTTTGAAAATATTCGGCTAAACGACCTGGTGCAAAACAATTACTAGCGAAGATCAATAGCCAACCGTTGCTCAAAAGTGCAAGAGACTTAGATTGTTTCGCTTTCCTCGGATCAGCAAAACGAGCAGAGAGTCTGTCTGCAACCACAAGACTAGAACTTGCGGCCATCGAGAGTTCACCAGAAGTAATCTTAGCACTTTCCAAAGCGAAGACGATTACCGAAGTTAAAACTATTCTGAGTATAAATGGAGTATCATCTGTCGATACATTACCTGAAGGAATGCTAAAGGCATTTAGTCAAACCAAATGATGAAAGAAAGTTCTTGATATGGTACATTTCGCAGCCAATTACGAAAAGTTTAGCGGTCTGGGTAAATTCCTTAAATCTCCTGGTATGAAGTTTTTGGGAAGGTTCTTGAGTAGAGCATTGATCGTCGCAGAAGCAGGGATGGGTATCTACAGTTATATCGAATGAACAAGCGAAGCAAACGAAGTGAAACAGAAAAATCTCGGAAAAGGAGAAATGATGCAAGATCAAACAAATGTAAATGCAGCTCTCGATGGTGCTATGCTATGAACATGAGTCGTCCTACTGTGTATACCTTGAGCATGATGGGTGGCTCTCGCTATAGGACTATGAGTCATCGGTGCCGTAAGTGGTGTCAAAGAACTTATAAATGCTAACTATGAAATTGCAAAAACCTTTAAAGAGAATAAGATTGATCTCATGGATAAGGCACAAGATGCAGTCATTCAAGTGCATCAGCATATCGTAGGGAAACAAGCATATATGTATGGTATGGAATGAGCAACAGATGATGGAGATCGAAAAAAAAGCGTCAAGACAATCTATGGAGACAAACCGCCAGAATTTGTTAATGCAATAAAGACCAGTTCCGATGCGGTGGAAGTGGCACTACTATTTGAAGAATATGCAAAAAATCCGATTGCAATGATTGATAGAGATATGGATAACAAACCTAAAAAAGAATTGATAAAAATGATCATGGAAAGTGAATGAATAAGTGAAATAGAAGCAAACAATAGAGCACTCGATTTAATCAACCAAAGTGAACAAGATGTGCAAACAAAAGTACTCACAAGACTTCAATATCTAAAGAGTAAATACGGTACTGAGACATTAGATAATAATGGAGGTCAAGCAAATAAATGAGAAAAAGAAGAGTACATCAACACAAGAAAACTTATTCCCGAAGAAAGTATAAGAAATAATCAATGACTGAGAGAACTTCAACAAATTATTAAGGAATCAAGCATATATGCATATTATAATCTTAAAGAAAACTCTGAAGAAGACAATGACGTAAAACAAAGATTTACTGATCATACTGCCATAGAAAACTGGAAAAAAACAGCTGGTGAGACTATCAAAAAATCAGATCCAGATTACTTTACAAAGATCGATACATTATATAAAGACAATAAAGAAGCACTTATACAAATGTGGACAATGTCACAACAATATACGCTTCGAAATATCACAATGCCTATAGAAGAAGACGATAGTGAAAAAGATATAGAACAAAAGCATTACACGATGCTCCAGGATTATATCCAGTGGAAGGAACTAACAGACAATCTCGTAGTGGCAAACTACCCTACCATGTATGGATATAAAGATATAGACAAAACAGATTATAACCAAGCCAAAAACTTCTTAAAAAAAGACTGAGGTTATATCACTTCGTCAGTCATACCAATGGAACAATTTAAAAAAGATCCTAGCATTATTCAGACATATAGTAACGAGGACCTAGAATCACATCTACGTATATCGCCATTTTGTATGCAAAACATTCTCTATAGATATGCTACCGAAGTACTACATCATGCGGTCACAAATACGATGCCAGAACTTATAAAAGTTTTCCCTGAGAATGATCATAATTGAGAGTATCTAAAAGACAAACAATGAATTTATTATGATACATCTAATCAAATATGGAAAGCAAGAGATTCCGCACACAACTTCTTTAGCGGATATGATATTGAGTTTGGTAATCAAGATACTCCAGAGAATATTCAGAAACTACTTGATTACATTAATTCACAGACAGCATATTTCCTTGATCTTCCAAACGGAGAAAAATATATAGCCACAGAGATGATAGTATCTCTAAGAAACATTATCCATGAAGAGCTACGATACTTCAATAACAGAAAAACGATTGTCGAGCAAGCATATGACTATATTAAATCTCAAACTGATGGTCAAGATGGCGTTATCGAATTACCACTCTATATGATCCATCAACTAACAAGGGCATGATGTCCCGATGTAGCTGGCTATGCCTATAGATATGATCATGGCAATATAGTACTCTATGGTGCAGGAGGAGCAAGCAAATCATATAGTAAGATCGAATTATTGGCATGAATCAGTGAGAGAAGACAACACCTGCCCCCAATGGTACAAGTAGAAGACAGATCTTCAGACAGTAATTCTCATATCGCACCATGACAATGATCAGATCGTTTTGATGGGTGAAAATAAAACTTCTTTAACTACTACTATACTATATGACTGATATGGAAGGTATCAAAGAATATAAAAATCAAATTACTCTCTGAAATGGAGATGAATCCTTAGAAAAAGTTAAAGATAAGACTAACCAGTCGCTCGAGTCACTCAGACAAGAAGTAGAGCTCAGCACAGCAGAGAAAGAAGCGATAAAAAAACTTCCTGACTATACACCAGATGCAACAGCTGAAGAGAAAAAAGCGAGAGAAGCATATTTTATGAAGATGAAGAGCAGTCTGACCCTAGCGATGGAATCATCGCCCTATCTCAATGTTATACTCAAATCCATCAAGAAAAAGATAAAAGAAATCGATGAAAATGGGAAAGTAACATTCTCAGAAGAAGAGAGAAATACAAGTCAGATTATGAGCAGTTTTGAAGAACTCATACTATACCTATACAACAAAGACCTCACAAAAGTCGATGCAGTAGCATGTAGTGCAATCGATATAGCAAACTGGATGAACGATAGTACAGAATGATGAAAGTACCCATCATCCTCTATAGGTCTTATAAATATATATGAAGACTATAAGGATCATTGTATGTGAATAGATGCAATAAAGTTTGAAAGCAATAATCAAAAAGACAAAAAGAATAAGGATCTCACCGCAGAAACTAACAAAGATAATGAACCCAAAAGTAAAAAAGAAGCATTACCATGATGAACTTCTACACAGTCGGCAAATAATCAACTTTCTCAGTGATATAGGGAACCCTCAAAGAGAAAGTATGAAAAACTAAGTGGCAATAATTGATTTAGTCTCCATACTACAAAGTCTCATCCGTTTCAGAGATGACAAAAACGAACAACAAAAGATTGAAAAGAAAAACAATGAACAACCTTATGCTCTCTAACAACACGTTTAAATCTGGAAATGCTCGGTTTGCCAAATCCACCAAGAGGTGATGCACTAGCGGCAATGAAAAATCCACAATATTTTGATTATTGACCATTGGCATGATCAATCCTTACAAAAGACTTCAAACCCGAGTGGGAAAAAGAATGGGACACATATGGGAAAAAAGATATAGCGATGGTAAGATGATGTGAAGGTAATAACATTACTGCATCTGTAGAAGATACAAGTGCATCATGTAATGCAAACTTTGGAGAGATGTATATGTCTTCAAAAAGCGTATATGGTCATAGAGCAGCTATATTCAAATCAAAAGATAACGGTCAACGATATGTGCTCGACCCCTATGTCGGTGGAGCATGAATCGAACCACAACCATTAAAAACCTACCTCAATAAGTGTGAAAGCAAATGAAAAAAAGTCTATAGAGTAAATCTCTTTAATAATACAACAGCAAACAATAAAGATGGATGAATGGGTTACCAAGAGGAAGTACATTATCAATGACAAGATGAAAAAGAACAAAAAGAATACACAACTCTTACAGGAGAGTGAACAGAAAAGATACAGGATAGTTATAATAAACTACAAGACAGAATAGACTTCAAAAACGAATCACACAAACCAATCATTATAATAAATAGTAAGGAAAATCCACAAAAAGCATACATTATCAAAAATCATACAATAACAAAGACATATACGATTTCAACAGGTAAAAATGGAGTGGGCAATGAATGAGGAACTGGGAAAACACCACTGGGAACACTTGCCGTAGATGAAAAGATAGGGGATAGTGTAAGCAAAGGAACAATATTCAAAAGTCAAAAAAACACATGAAAAATAGCCACAATCGAAAAAAAAGAGATCGACACTAGCGAAGATCTAATAACAAGTAGAATTATTACACTTGTAGGAAAAGAAGACAAAAACAGAAATACCAAAGAGAGATACATTTATATTCATGGGACAAATGAAGAATGATTATTATGAAGACCATCATCTCATGGATGTATTAGGATGGATAACGACAATATTATAGAACTTTATGATATAATTAAAGAGTGATCATTGGTTGAAGTACAATAAAAAAACCATATATTAGACTTTAGCATGAAGAGAAACATATAATTTAATACGTAAAATTTATAACTACTTTATGTTTACCATCTTCCGTCTCTTCACATCTATACGACTCTATCTCGGCTGCATCGTCGCGATTATTTTGGTGATGATACTCTCTCGTATGGATGTCATATCCTACCGCTGGACAGCACCGAGCATCGTCAATACACAGATCCAGCTAGGCAACAATACATTTCGTCCTACTACGCATACCAAGCAGACAGCCATCATGCTGACGCAAAGTAACATTAGCCTCGGTATAAAATGATCATCAAGCATCAGCTCACCTATCCTCAGTGCCAATGGCGATGATATATCGCAAGCACTTGCTCTCACCACCAATCTCAAGACAATACGTCAGACCGACATCATCGCACTGATAGCAACAAGTACGGACAAGCCACTCACTCTCCGTACCTATCTCGGACAGACCGAGACTACTGTCAGGCAATGATCTTTTGTAATGACTAGACTACAAAATCGTATCAGTAATGCACAAAGCATCATCAGTAACTGTATGACACAGAAAACGCAAGCAAGCTCTCTCTATAATCAATGACTCAATACTAGTAATGCCTGACTCATCAATACTGCCACCGAACAAGGGAAAATAGCAAATGCCTGCATCGCAGAGCAACAGACAGTCATCACCACGATACAGTGACTCATCGATCGTCTGCGTGAACAAATCACAAGAACGACCGAATACACGAGCATTATCAGCCAGTATCAGACCGTCATCCTCTCCCATAGCGATCTTATCAATACCACTACTCCCGAGACGCTCATCAGCTTGCAATCTGCATTGAAAAATATAGAATAAAAGAGTTCTATGATAGAGTCTACCACACTGTCAGAGACCAGAATCATAAACACAATACAACGATCATAACCAGAGCACTTGAACGCGAAGCAAGGAAAGTGCTTCGTATAGTATACTATGATTAACAAGATGAACTGATGACTGTGGTAGACGAGGCATTTTTGGTTACTTTTTTTGCTGGAAGAAAAAAGTAACTCGCCATGCAGGCGAAAAAGACAAAAAGTTTTATCTATCATAGAGTATGCATCGATATCACGAAGAAATATATATCTCCACCCCTCTCGGTCCGAATGCGACCGATTTTGAAGCAAGAAAAAGCAAATCTACCTGACCCGATCATGTCGGGTACGGTATACTCCGTATCCCTCCGATGATAGTATGAACGCTCGATAATGTTCGTCTCAGCGATACAGGCTATGCCTATGAGATGCTCGATGACCGCATCCCATGAGGTATCAGACGTGAGAGATGACTTGCCAACCTCGTCGAGATAAAAGATAACAGAGGAGTCATTGCGACGAAGGAAGCAATCCATAACGAACAAAAAAAAGTATATATCATCGACAACCACCATCACGCTTTCTACTGTCGATACAAAGCCTATCACGATGGCATCCTGCCACGATGATCGACTCTCATCCATATTGATCAACATTCCGACCTCTCCCCCCTCATAAAGGGGGGTAGGGGGGATCATCTTAACAAAAACTCTTCTCTACAGCAAGTAGCTACCTACACCAATACCATCCTCGACATCGGCTCCTTTATCATCCCAGCCCTCGACTCTGGTATCATCAGCGATCAGATCCAAGTCAGAAGCGAATATGCATTATCACAATTTTCGACCACTTTTGACGATCTTCAACAATATTGAACCATTATTGTTAATATTGATCTCGACTTCCGAGCACCAGAGATGTCGATCGAACACTACGCTCAGACTATCAAGAAAGTCAGACAGCTCATCGCTTCTCCTGCGGTACACTGCGTCACCATAGCCACTTCCCCTGCATTTATCGAGCAAGAGAGAGCGTTGGAGGTTTTGAGAGATATTATGGACTAAAATTTGACAAAAAAGCGTACTCGACTATAACTATAACACTTTATAACCTTACCAACCTTATGAGCCTTCCAACCCTCTTCATCACCGGCGGAACCTCCGGCATCGCCAAAGCAACCGTCCTCTCTGCAGCAGCAGAAGGATATAATGTCGCATTCGTCGCTCGTAGAGCAGAGGAGTGACAAGCTATCGTCGATGAGGCAAATGCCACTCCCCCTTCAGCGAAGGGGGTTGGGGGGATTATCCGCTACTACCATGGCGATGTCACCGACTTCGTCCGTCTCGAGCAGATCGTGAAGCAAGTCAGCGAGGATCTTTGACCGATCACCCATCTCTTCTGCTGTGCAGGGACACATATCCCTGGCGATATCCTCTCGACGACTCTCCAGCAGTGGAATGATCTCTGGACGCTGAATGTCACCCATATGTTCATGACGATGAAGTTCGTCCTCCCAATGATGATCGAAGCGAAACAGGGCAGTATCGTCCTCATGGGATCAGATCAGACTCATATTGCCAAGCATCAGTCCAGTATCTATGGAGCGACCAAAGGAGCTATCGGACAGCTCACCAAGTCTACTGCCCTCGACTACGCTGAGCATGGCATCCGTGTGAACTGTATCTGTCCTGGTACTATCGAGACACCGCAAGCTCTGATGAACGCCGAGAAGCTCGCAGCCATCTCCTTCGGTGACAATATCGACGCTGCCAAAGCAGAACTCTCCAAGTGACAGATGATCACCCGTCGAGGTACTCCCGATGAGATCGCCAATGTCGTCCTCTTTCTCCTCTCAGAGAAGGCTTCCTTTATGACGGGATCGCTGGTCAGTGCTGATGGGGGATATGTAGCAGGATAAGGGCAGGTAATCAAAAAGTGTCCTTTTTTTGACAAAAGAATCCTTCTGACTATAATGAGGATGTTTTATATCCTTACATCATGATAATGATTGAAGAGAATAATGCTACAATACAAGATGCTCTGCCAGCAGAAGTTTCGGCATTAACAGCTCAAATATGAGAAAATAGTTTGGCACAGCTTGATAAGTCACAAATCAACACTATATTAGAAGCTATTGCAAAATTACTAGCTACCTCTACATCCATGTCACAGGATGATTTGATGAGCAGTATTATGGCAAAAATGTGGATACATCAAAGCCAAAAAGATTCATTTACAAAGCAAGCATCTGCAGATGCGTTAGAAGTACTATTAAATAATGACTCTCCAGAAAAGTTAGATCAAGAAAAAAAGTATTGGTATAAACTTCTGCAAGAAACAGATCGTGGATTAAAACTATTACAACAAAAAGACATTAATCAAATTACTTTTAAAGAAGACTATCGCATATTATTAGGACTAGAAAATAATCTGAAAGTGATACAAAGTAAGGGTGATATACCGAGCCATCTTTTCGTCGATAAAAGCTTTATCTACGATCCCCATTACCCAGAAGCATTCGATTATATAATAACTCTCCGTCCATTATTACGAGAATATTCCTATGACTTAAAGAAAAAAGAAGAGAAAAGAGCTAACAAAAATATATCTCTGATAATCAATAATAGTAAAAATAGAGAGACCACAGTTAATGCTCAATTATATAACTACAAAAAAAGTTACTATACCATAAACGAAGATAAATATATAGATTTAATGGCAAACGAAGTATTTCATGACACTGAGTATGATGTTGAATTATGAAAAAAATGGTTAAAAAGAAATATAAATAGTGGCATATTTCTATGATGGAAAATATATGATAAATATCAAAAGAATGATGTACTAAGTGAATTCCGAATAGAAAATAAGATTGAATATGATAGTCGAAGTGACAATACAAAAAAAGCAGCAATAGACATAGCCATAAGCAATACCTACAAAAAATTTACACAAGAGTTTGCAGATTATACTAACGGAAATATTAAGTAGAAGAGCGAATTCTTATTATATCTTAATCGTTTAATTCCTCCCTACTTCCCAAAATTCCTCGCTTCCCATCTCTGATCATACCAGACCAGAGCTTCCTGCAATGCAGCGACATCAAATTCAGGGAAATAACGATCAGTGAAGTATAACTCCGCATAGCCTATCCACCAGAGCATAAATCATGATATCCTCGATGCATATCATCACTTCGTCCTCACGACGAGATCGACGACTGGCAATCAACCAAAATCCATCGCATCACTCAGAGTTTCTGCGTCGATGGTCTGTAAGGTCTGGATATCCGTCTGCGAAGCTATTTTTTGTATTGCTCTGAGTATCTCATCTCTCCCGCCATAGTTGAATGCCAAGACGATAGTCTTATCAGTCTCATAGCGATAGTTCTCCTGCGTCTGCACGAGATAGTCACGGAGATCATCGGGCATCCCGACATGACTCCCTGCTCGACGAAAGGAGATATGATGTTCTTCCATCAGTGGTATCATCCTCTCGACCGCCATCTGACAAAGTTCAAAGAGAAAGGATAATTCCTCTGGCGACCTCTCGGCCATATTCTCCGTACTGAGTCATCGTATGGTCATAACATCGATCTCCGTGTGTTCGAAGATATAACGAGCCAAGACTGATACATTGTCAGATCATTGTTTATGTCCTGCTACAGTAGGGAAATCATGTTCTTTGGCTCGAGTCCTGTTTCCATCAGGGATAATACCTATATGACGTGGATAATGCATTATTCAGAAAATTAT
>JACCDN010275773.1_pt1 | contig 19898 bp, 17 predicted proteins | sample 7441691 | NCBI WGS metagenome assembly JACCDN01 (sample SAMN15323439, study PRJNA562643) | freshwater metagenome | isolation source: river surface water | place: USA:Blue River Watershed | collected 2017-08-16 | reverse complement strand
CACTGGTACTTTCGCTGGCGCACGGTGGCCGGCGCCTTGGTCGCCAGGCTGTAGGCTCCATTGCCTGACACCCGGCGACCGTGCCCGACGATCGTGCTCTTTGTGAGCATCTTGGCCTGTTGAGGCACGGTGTCGGCATTGTGCCGGAACGGAATGATCAGGTAGCGCGTGCCGTCCTTTGTCGTGCGCACCTTCATGCTGGTGTCCAGCATCTTCTTCATGTCGCGCGCTGGCCGGCCGGTCTCGATGTCCTGCGCGTATTTGTAGTCGGACTCCACCATGGCGCTGAAGTCGCCAGTCATGCGGTAGGTGACCGTCTTGGAGTATGCGTCCTTCTCGCCGCTCCACAGCTTCGCGCGCTGGATAGCCGCGATCCAGTTTGACGCCGTAGCCTGGGCGACTGCGTTCACGGCTTGATTCAGCATTGGCAGCACGGCGGCATTGATGCCTGCACTCAGTTCCATCTGAGCGGCCGACGTAAATGTGATTTGGTAGTTCAGGGTGCTCATGCGGCCAGTATGGCGTCACGCCTAGGTGTCGTGACGCCAAAATGAATCCGTGATTTCCATTGTGCAACCCCTCAACGTCGGCAACGCGCTGCGGCTCTATCTTGAGCCACCGGTTGACGCTGTTCGCTGGAAGGTGTTGCGCAAAGGAAGTGGTGTATTTTCCGGGCACGATGACGCATCCGCTTTACTCGTTTACGAGGGAGAAGACCGCGTAATCGTCGACGCCGAATCGATACCCAACGCTATTTTGCAGTTTTACTGCCCGTTCTACAGCTCTGATGGCGTGGTGTGGACCGCTGGCACCGTGGCAAGCGGTACAGCCAATGCAGTCTACGAGGACCAGACCACGGACGTGCTATCCGACCTGCGAGCCCGCCTAGAGGCTGGGCTGCGCGTCGAGTGTGACCGTGGCAACTTCCAGACCGAGATTGGCTACATCCAGGTCTACACGGCGCCACCAGCCATGGAGCCAAGCCTGCGGTTTCCGCTGCTGACACTGCATCTGGAGAACGAGGAGCCTGGAGAGCGATTCCTTGGCGAGGAGGTCGCAAGCGACAGCTTCGACGCCATCGGTTTCAGTATTTAGGAGTCCGAGGGTTGGCTTGCCAGCGTCCGAGTATCCGTCCTTGCCTGGTCGCTCAACAGCGATGAGCGCATTGAACTGCGCAAGGCCATTCGTCGCCTGGTGATTGCCAATTTGCCGGTGTTCGAGGGCTTTGGGTGGTCGCAGGTCAGTCTGAGCCAGTCGGACCAGGACGCAGTGAGCGGCGAATACAACGCGCCAATCTATCAAGTCATGAACACATTTTCATGCCTGGCACCAGCACGCGTCACAAGCAACGTAGACGCAATTCGTGAAGTCATTTCTAGGAGCATTGAACCATGAGTAAAACCGAAACAAAAACAGTAGCTGCCACCGATACGCCGGTGAAGCAGCACCTGAATGAGTTCTGTTCGCGACTGTCCAAGACAGTAAAGCGACCAGAGCTGATCGGTGCGTTCGAGCATTCCGAACGCATCGCCGGACGCCTCGAAGACACCGAAGCCGAGTTTCAGGCTCGTTATTCGAGTTTTTGCAACAAGCCTGTTTAAGCGAGGCCAATCATGTCAGTATTTTTCGATGGGAAGTTGCTAATTTCCCCAGTCACGGCATCTGTCGTCAATGACGATGCTATGCGCAACCAGAATCTGAACGTCGGTAACGACGTCGCGATTCTCGGTGTATCCGCCGGTGGCCAGCCTAAAACGGCTTTGAGCTTCGGTAGCCCCCAGGAGGCACAGCGCACGCTGGTCTCCGGCGAGTTGCTGGATGCGGTCCTGGCGGCCTTCAGCCCCAGCCGCGAGACCAACGGGCCCAGCAAAGTGGTTGCATTGCGCGTCAATCCTGCCGTGCAGTCCACTGGCGTCCTGAAGGACTCGACCACTGCCAACGTCGTCAACCTGACGTCGTCCGGCTACGGCCTGGTTGAAAACAAGGTCAAGATCAAGATTGAGGCTGGCAGTATCTCTGGTTTGCGCCCAACGGTGCAGAAAGACGATGCCTACTACACGATCGACAATCTGACCCGCAACGCTTTCACGCTGCGCTACACGGGCGCCGAGGCAACCGCTATCGCCACGATCACTGGCACCAGCGTCGTGCTGCAGGCTCCGACTGGTACGACCGTCTCCACGATCGACCTGACCCAGTACCCCAAGATCCAGGATGTGGTCGACCGCATCAACCTGGTCGCAGGCTTCACTGCCGCCGTGGGTGATGGCAACTACTCCAAGCCCGCTCTGAACGGCCTGGACTACATCACTGCCCAAGACGTCAAGACGGCAACCATCACGGTAAAGGGTGACCTGCAGGCCCTGGTGGACTGGTTCAACGGTGCCCAGCAGGACTTTGTCCGCGCGACTCGCGTGGCCAACGCCGGCAAGCCTCCAGCACCATCCGCCTTCGCCTTCCTGTCTGGCGGATCTGATGGCACCACGACCAACACTGATTGGGCTGACGCTTTTGAAGCGCTGCAGACCGTCGATGTTCAGTGGGTTGTCCCGGTTTCCTCGGACAGCGCGCTGCACGCCATGGCGGACTCGCATTGCGCCTTTATGTCGGACGTCGCCCGCAAGGAGCGCCGCGCCATCGTGGGTATGGGCGAGAGCTCCACTGACCTGGCCGCTATCGCTGCCGCCAAGGCGCTGAACAGCGACCGTACATCGCTGGTGCACATTGGCCACTACAACTACAACGCGGCCGGCGTGCTGACGCTGTACCCGGCCTACATTTCGGCGGCCCTGATCGCCGGCGCCTTTGCTGGCGTGAACCCTGGCACACCCCTGACCAACAAGACGATCAACGTCCGCGGTCTGGAGCGCAACCTGCGCAACCCGATCGACACCGACGTGCTGATCAACGGCGGCGTGCTGTGCCTGGAGAACACCAGCAACGGCTACAAGGTGGTTAAGTCCATCAGCACCTGGCTGGTGAACGACAACTACAACCGCGTGGAGCAATCCTGCGGCGTGGCTCTGGACTTCGTGAACCGCAACGTGCGCGAAGCGCTGGACATCCTGCGCGGCGCCAAGGGCAACCCCCTGGCCATCAGCCGCGCGATCAGCATCACGCAGTCCACACTGCGCCAGTTGGCAGTCGAGGAGCCCCAGGGCCCTGGCGTGCTGGCCGGCGACAAGGACAGCCCCGCGTTCCGCAACATCAAGGCCAGCATTGAAGGCGACGTCTTGCGCGTCGAGTTCGAGTGCAGCCCGGTAATCCCGATCAACTACGTGCTGGTCACCATCTACGCTGTTCCTTTCAGCGGCGTGGCTACTGCTGCTCTTGGAGGTTAATTAAATGAAACAGAACGTCAAAACCCGCTCCGGTAACCGAGTTGTTGTCGTCTTCGACGGCAAGCAAATCGGCATGGTTCGCTCGGTTCGCCTGAACGACGACTACAGCCCTGAGCCGGCATCCGGCATCGGCGACATCCACGTGCAGGAATACGTGCCCACCATGGCGCGCCATTCCATCAGCGTGAGCCAAATGGTGCTGGTCAAGGGTGCCATGCTGGAAGCCGGCATCGCGGCCGAGAACGGCGACGCCATGCTGCAGGGTCTGGTGTTCGATCTGGAGTGGTACTCCAAGGACGACGGCCAGCTCTTGCGCAAGTATGTTGGCTGCAGCTACGCAAGTGGCGACATCGACATCAACGCGCACCAGATCATTGTGGCGTCTGGTCAGTTCAACGCCCTCGATGTGGTTGGCACAGCGAGCTAATTCGCGCCGATAATGTTGGCCGCGGCTCCGATAGTGGAGCCTGCGGCCTTTTTTTAACTTGAAGGAAACACCCATGGCACGCAAACCCAGCGAAACAGATTTCATCGTACAGGTCGAAGGCATCGGCTCGTTCACGTTCGGCCAGCGCAAGCTGAGCGACGAGATTGCCATTCAGGTCGAGTTCGCTCGCATCATTGACGGCGTGGAGCCCACCGCCTGGTTGCAGACCGTCGGTGGCTGGATGTCGGTTCTCCGCGTGCTGACCGTGCGCGCACCGGCCGACTTTGTGCTGGATGACTTGGATCCGCTGGACGACGACACCTACGCCAAGTTGGCCAAGGTGCACGACGCGCTGTCAGAAAAGGAGCGCTCTTTTCGTCGCTCAAAGAATACCGCTGGCGAAGGAACGGGCGCGCCGTCGGTATGACACACTAGAGTTCTGGTATCGGCGCAAGTACAACCTGACGTCAAATGACCCAAGGTTTCTTGAGGCTACGCTGGATGAAATAACGACGGATTACTACGCCCATATGTTCAAGGATGACCCGCGGACACTGGATGACGTCGAGGACGACGATTTCAACCCGGACGATGTCGCCAGGGAGATTGGTTTCAATGACCCAGGCGACTGGGAGGAAGTGAGCGGGACATGACGAACAAAGTCGGCATTGGGATCGAAGCCAAGTTCGACACGGCCAGCGTAGATGCTGGCGTCCAGAAGATCGCCCAGAAGATCAACCAGGCGAACCGGGCCCAGTACAACCCGGTATCTGACAAGACCGTCAAGGCGCTGGACGCCGTCAATCAGCGCTTCCAGCAACTGCTGCGCGTGGATGGCGAGCTTCGCCGCCGCATGAAGGCTACCGACCAGATCGGGGCTTCATACGAGTCCATGGATCTGTCGTCGATGTACCCTGATGCGGCCGCGCGCAAGCGCAAGCAGGCCGCCATCAACCGGTACATGGGCGGCATGGACCCATCCGCGCCGCCCAGTGGTGGCGGAAGGTTCCGAGACATGGCTGGCAACGCCGCCCAGGCTGGCCTGCGTGCTGCTGGGCCGGCCGGTGGCGTGGCCGCTGGCGCCCTGGGCACCGGTATGTCGGCTGGCTTTGGCGCCGGCCTCATGGGGCTCATGGGCGGCATGCTGGCGCTGGGCGTCGGCAAGCTGGTCGGCGCGGCCATGGAGAAGATCGACCAGGCCGAAAAAAATAGCGTTGGCATGGACACGCTCAAGCGCCAACTCGGCGACGTAAATGTCTCGTTCAACGCGCTCAAGTCGGTGGTGAACAGCAGCGCCGACAACCTCAAAATCACCTACGAGGAAGCCGGGCGCCTTGCGTCACAGTTCACCAAGCTGGGGAACCTGTCCGGCGAACAGTACCGCACCATCAGCGACGAGCTCAACGTGGGCGTTGGTATGTCGCGCGCCTTCGGCATGGACCCCTCTGCCGGCGTCGGCGTCATGGGCCAAATGCGCGGCATTGGCATGACGTCCAACACCCAGGAAAGCCGCCGGTTCGCGCTGCTGATCGGGGAGACCATCGGCAAGTCCAATGCCTTCGCCAAGTCCGAGGAGGTCATGGACGCCCTGGCGAACTACGCCACGTCGCAGACCCGAAACAACATGGGGCGCGCCAACGTCGAGGGCTACGCTGGCATGTTCTCCGGCATGGTCGGCTCCGGCATCCCGGGCATGGACCCCGCTGGGGCGGCTGCCTTGCTGGGGCGCATCAATTCATCGCTGTCGGGTGGCGGGTCAAAGGGCGAGGCTTCGCAGTTCTTCACGGCTGGCATTGGTGCCCGCATGGGCCTTGACCCATTCCAGACACAGATCCTGCGCGAGGGCGGCGCGTTCGCCACCAATGACGAGGCGTTTGGGGAAGGTAGCGCTGCGAAGCGGTTCGGGATATCAGGCCCAAAGGGCAACAAGACATTCTTGCAGTCAACGCTGGAATCGCTGCGCGGCCAGTACGGCAACAACAAGGGGATGCTGGCCCAGGCCACAGCCAACCACCTGGGCATCAACATGCGCCAGGCGATGTCCATTTTGTCGGTGGACCCCAATCAAATGGGGGAAATGCAGAAATACGGCGACTTGTCGAAACTGACGGGTAGTGGCATCGGCAACCTGTCAAAGGCGCTGTACGGCTCTGACGACGAGCGCAAGGGGCTGGCTTCATCCCTGATGGGACGCAAGGACGTCAGCGCCGAGGACAAGCAGGAATTGCGAAAGGCCATGGGCACCGACCAGGAGCGCGAGGTTCTGGCGCGCCTGACGGCCCAGTATGACCAGGAGCGCACCCAGGGCAGCGACATCAGGGACAGCAAAAACGCGCTGGACAACATCAAAACGGCGGTGGCCGACAAGATGGTGCCACTGATGACAGACATGCGGCTTGGCATCATGCACATCGCCGGCGGCGGCAAGCGATCGCCAAAGGAAATCATGGCCGAGGTCATGGGGCTTGAGTCCCGGGACAAAGTGGCCGGCATAAAAGGTGATTTTGAGAACCAGCGTAAGGCCGCTGTCGGTGAATCCGAGTCTATTCGCATCATGCGCGACAAAGCTGTCGCTGATCTGCGAAAAAATTACAACAACATGACCCCGGAAGACATCGCAAAGGCTCAAAAACGCATTACCGAGCTGTCTGATCAGTACGCAGTGAAGTCTGAGGAGGTGCGCAATCGCCTGATTGAACTGATGAAAAAGGAAGCCGAGGCGATCGAGGCTGAGACAAAACTTCGGGACGAGAAGATCGCAGAAATGCGCAAGGCCAGCTTCAACGGCGACCCAGAGACCACCGGTAGCATCAACCAGTCGCCTGCGGAGACTGCGCGGCTCGGTCGGGTTGGGCGAGCCCCTGTCGGTGGTGGCTCCGGTGGTGGTGGCGGCGGTGCAGCGGCTCCAGACACCTTCGACGACCTGTTCGTCAAATATGGAAAGCAGTACGGCGTCGACCCACGTATTCTCAAGGCCATCGCCATGAAGGAGTCCAGCATGCGCCCAGGCGCTGTCGGCGGCGTCAACCGCAACGGCACGCGCGACTATGGCCTCATGCAGCACAATTCCGCCTACCTTTCCGAGCGCGGACTGACAAACGACTGGAAAAATCCAGAGCGGTCAATCGAGGAAGCCGCGAAGCTGCTGCAAAAGAACATCCAAAAGACGGGTAGCGTGCGCTCTGGCGTGCGTGCCTACAATGGTTCTGGCCCGGCCGCCGAAGCCTATGCTGCCGACATCATGGGCCGCGTTGATGGCACCAAGATCAACGAGGGGACACCGCTGCCTGGCGGTGGGGCTGGCCGAGGTTCCGTGAACCCGTCCTACAACGTAAGCGCCGACGACATAACGGTGCGTGTCGTGGACGCCAATGGGCGCCCGATGGCGCCGCCCCAGCAGATTCAAACCCGGGTGCAGCCAAACTGGCGCCCTTCAATGACCTACTGACACCATGCCACATTTCCAAGACGCATCCCCGCGCTGTTCGGTCTGGCTGTTCAAGACGATCGACCGCCACACCATTGACGGCCAGTCCGGCGTTTCCACGCGGTACTCCGGCAAAGACCCATACATCGATCTGACGCCATTCCTTGGCGATGGCTCGTCGGTGCGCACCAGCAAGAGCGTGCGCGAGCCGGCCGGCGGGTTTCAAATCACTTTCATGGACGCTGCGCAGAAAGACTGGGCGTCAACATTCACGCCGCCAGGCTGGCAGTCGCTGGAATCGGTCTATGGCCTGGTGGAGCCCATGGACGTCATCGAGATCCGCATGTGGGGCGGCGTCGGTGACCCGCCGTCGTCGCGCCTGCCGCCACTGCTTGGAGCTGGCCGCCCGCCCATCGTCATGCGCGGTTTCGTGTCGGACGTGCACCGGCCCCAGGCCATGGGGCAGGACGGCAAGCCCCAACGCCAGGTGGTGATCACTGGCCAGGACTACGGCAAAATCTGGCAGACCTTCCAGGTGCTGCACTTGACCGCGTACCTTGAGGGCCGGGCCATGCTGACAAACTTCGGCTTGTCAGAACAGTTCGGCGTAAGTGTTGTCGCAGCCTTGCCTGCCGGTGAATTCATCCGCGAAATGGTCGAAAAGATCATCAACCCCCACTTGGCAGGGTTTCTGCCCGACTCGCTGCCACCTGACATCCCGAAGATGATCCAAGTTGGCGAAAGCATTTCCGTGAAGCACGGCATGGTGAACCAGAGCATCCAGTCCATGCAGGGCTCGCTGTGGGACATCATGAAACTGCACGGGGACGTCGGCGTCTGGAACGAGCTCTACGTCGAGGACCGCGAGGATGGCGTGCACTGTGTGTACCGGGCTATTCCCGCGCTTCACCTGACGACACCCGAAACCGTGGACCCAGAGATTGGCGACGGAAACTCGCGCAAGATCCAACCGGACGCCCCGGACCCGCTGTACGTCGAAATTCCAGACGACTACATCGTGCGCATTTCACCGTCTCGCACCGATAGCTCCATTGCCAATTTCTTCTGGGTCAACAACAGCCGGTTCGACCTGATTGACGACATGCAGCGCAAGCTGTCGGCGATCACATCGGACGATCCGAGCGTATCGACGCGCGAATACCCCAATACGGCCGTCAAGTATTACGGCATTCGGCCAATGTACGCAGAGACCCAGCAGGGCGAAGACTCGATCAAGAACATGCAAAGCGGCCTTCCTGAAAGGGAGCACGAGGAGCGATCCACAAAGCAAGAGTCATGGATTGAGCGCCGGCGCCGTCACATGATGGAAATGAACCGCGACAACGTGGTTTTCGAGCGCGGCACCGCCGTGGTGAAGGGTGGCATCATGCGCCCGGACGGCACCGAGCTCATGAAGGCCGGCGACTACGCCTCATTTGTCACCGGGAACATGTCCTGGGACGCCTATGTGACCCAGATCGACCACGAGTTCATCGCCTACCAGGGCTACACTAGCACCCTGGTTTTCGAGCGCGGCGAGGGCTTCGTGAACCGCATTTCCATGGAGGGGCAATCGCAATCTCCATGGCTCGTTGAACAAGCCCGACGCACGGGCAGGGGGACTCTGCTGTGAGCGTTATTCGTCAGGGCATCGTGGTGGACACCCACCCCGAGGACCATTCTGTGGACCTGGTGATGCTGGACGACGGGTCACGCATGATCGGTGTGCAGATCATGTCTCCCAACGGGTCCACCAGGTCTGGGGCTACCAACATGCCCCACGCTCCGCAGAAAAAAGACAAGTGGGACATCAGCAAGCGCACCGGCCAAGACCAAATCGCGCTGGTGGCGTTCATGCGCCACAACCCAGTCGTTATCGGCTACCTGTTCCCACAGGTCAGCCAAATGACGTTCCAAGACAAGGACAGGATGGTCGATCGTCATGCCAGCGACGTCTACACCACGCTGGACAAGGACGGAAACTACGAGCTGTACCACCCTAGCGGGGCCATGATCCGCATTTCGGAGAACCCGGAACACGAGGATCTGACCGGAAAGAACTTCGACAAGAACTTCAAACTGGACCGAAACACCGGAAAGCAGGTTCACATCCGTGTTTCCAGCGGCGGCACCTACGTTGATATTGACCCAAGCGGGAAGGTGACGGTCAAGGCGCCAACGGAGGTTATTCTGGATACGCCGATGGTGACTGTCACCGGTAGCATGGTCGTGGCTGGCGATGTTACGGCGAGTGGCATCAGCCTGGTGCACCACGTGCACAGCGACGTCGTCAACGGCCCAGACAACACCGGCGAGCCTGTTGGGTCGTGATGCCAGAATGGCCGAATGTACCGTTTTGGCCCTGCACCCACCGACCAGCGAGCGGGCATCAGACCGATTTCGTTCGTACTGCAGGACGCAGCGAGTGAATTAACACGGTTTGTCACGCTCAATATCCGACCCGAGGACTTGACTCGGACGGACCCTGCGCGCGTTGCCGTGCATCAAACTCTTGGTCGCAACGCAACCGGTTGGGTAGACAACTTCGGCGAGGGCCTGCCGACAATCAACATTTCCGGCAATACGGGGTGGCGCAACGCCCAGGGCACCGGCATGGATGGTGCAGAGGCGTTTGACGCGCTGAACCAACTGATCACCCGCGAGTACCACGAGGCAAAGCAGACAGCGATAGATACCGGCATGGACCCGGCTGCCGTCCGGCTGATCTTCGTCGATGTGCTTGATGACTTCGCTTTTCCAGTCGTTCCGACAACTTTTGTGCTGCGCCGCTCCAAGTCGCGGCCGCTGCTGTTTCAGTACACCATCGCTTTGCAGGCTCTCTCCAAGGACGTTGAAACCATCGAGGTTTTGACGCCCGACTTTGGGAATCCGGCGAACGGCGTCATTGCGCTGAACATGACAATTGCCGAGCTCGAAGGCTACGAGGAGCACGTCAAAGGCTGGCTGGACGTTGCGCTGGAGGGTGTCGACGGCGTCATTGGTGGCGTTTCCGACTCTATTGCCGGGTTTGTCACCACCACAAACGGCGTCCTTGGGACGGTGCTGGAAGTTATGCGCGATACCCGGAACCTTTCCACCGGAATCGGCAATCGCCTGATTGGCATCGCCAGTGGCCTGGCGAGTGTTGGCCTCAATATTTTCCGCGTCGTGAACTCGATTTCGGGTATCGGCGACGACATCAAGTCAAAGATTGGCCAGGTGGCTGCCGCCTACAACGAGGCATTGTGTATCCTGAGCAACAGCCTGCGGCCTCGCAAGGTTTACGAGCAGTACACAGGACTCTACGGCGCATCGAATTGCTCCAGCACGACCGGCGGCAAGCCTGCCAGCCCGTATGCAAACCTGAATGTGTTCTCTCTGATGGCGCCAGAGAAAAACCTGATCAACCTCTCTGGAGCCGCGCTGTCCGGCATCAACACGCTGGGACAAATGGACCCCGTGCTGGCGCCGCTTCCCATGAATGAAATCGGCCGCATGACGTCGATGATCACTGGTGGGGTGACGCGGACATGAGCCAATTTGAGCAAGCCGAGCCGTCATACCGGCTGATCGAAACCCACTTCGGCGATGACCTGCAGGCCGTGGCCGCGCGGGAAATGGGTGACGCAAATCGCTGGGTAGAGATTGTCTGGCTGAACAAGCTGGTGCCGCCATACCTGACTGACGACCCGCGCCGTGTGGCAGCCGGCGTCAAGCTGACGGGCTCTTACCTCAAGGTGCCGGCCCCGGTCGGCGTCTGGACCGACGACGCCGAAAGTGGCCAGGTTTACGAGCGTGACTGCGCCCTGGTTGGCAAGATGCTGCAGGCTGATGCCGACGGTGACCTCATGGTGGTCGCGGGCTCCGACAACCTGCGCCAGCAGCTCTCCCACCGCATCGTGACGCCCACCGGACAGGCCCGGCGCCACCCAGACTACGGCTGCAAAATTTGGCGCTTGATGGGCAAGGTCAACGGCCCCACCGCCGGACTGCTTGGTGCCGAGTATGTCCGAGCGTCGCTGCGTGCTGATTACCGGGTTTCGTCGGTGAAGACATCCAAGGCCGAGGTGAAACTGGACTCTGTCCGCGTAACTGCTCGGGCGATTGCTATCGAGGGTAGCGCTGTGGACCTGTTGGTCGGCGAGTAAGGTACAAAATGAGCTTTCAAATCAAAGATTTCGCCTCGATCGTCGCCGCGCAGATCAATCATGCGCGCAGCGTTACGACCAAGGTCACCGACTTCCAGCCTGGCTCCGTGGTGCGCACCCTCATGGAAGCGCCCGCCGTTGAAATGGAGGAGCTGTACCTCCAAATGTTCCTGGGGCTGCGTGACGCGATCCCGGTCGCCACCTTCCTGAGTTTCGGGTTTGACCGCCTTCCGGCGAAGCGCGCCGTCGGCTACGTGAGTATTTCTCGCCCAGCTCCGGTAGTCGAGAACTTGCTGATTCCGACTGGTACGGTGTTCGAGGCCACCGACGGCCGGCAATACCTGTCAACGTCCGACGTCACCTGGCTTGCTGCCGATACCATCGTCTGGGTTCCTGTGATGCACACAGCGCCAGGCCTGGTCGGCAATGCATCGGCCGGCACGATCACCAGCAGCCCGGACTTGGACCCGCTGACATTTACGGTCAGTAACCAGCCGATTGAGACCGGCCGCGATCCAGAGACCGACGGCGAGCGAGAGGCCCGGTTTGCGGACTTCATCGCATCGCTGTCACGCGGGACGGTGTCGGCCTGCCTTTACGCGGCGCGCCAGTCCGCTGTGCTGGACATAAACGGCAACATCACGGAATACGTGGTGCGCGCGGGGATCGACGAGCAACCAGGCATCGTCAAAATCTACCTGTATTCGAGCCTTGGCGTGCCGTCGGCCGAGCTGTTGGCGCATGGCCAGCTTCTGCTGGATGGCTCCAGGGATGACGTCACCGGCGTGATTACGCCTGGCTACCGGTCTGCCGGCGTTCAGGTGTTTGTGCTCCCAATGCAGGAGCGCTCCATTGACGCATCCATCCAGGTCGGGATGTTCGACGGCTTCACGCGCACGCCGGCCGTCAATCAGCAACTTGGCGATATTTTCGCCGCCACCATCCGAGGCGCGCAGCCTGCAACCACGCTCTACCTGGGCACGCTTGTCGAGAACATGCTGGCCGCCGCTGGCGTGGAAAAAATCGTGCCAGTGACAAACACCAACATCCTGTGTGCCGCCGACGAGGCCCTGGTGCCCGGCACACTGACTATCGCTGACCTATGAGCACAGCACTCCGGCGCCTTCTGAAATACCCGCATGCTGCGGTCTTTGACGAGTCGCCTGCGGCTGAACTGGCGTTTCGACTGCAACATCCTGATGGCGCTAAGTGGACCGTGGGTGACCGGGTATTCACGGCTACAGCCGGCGACCTTGAGGTCACGCATGACCTGCGCCTGTTCACCGTAGACACACTGATCACGCAGTTGATCGCCGACGGATTCACAATCGTGTCGCCGTCCTCGCGCTTCACCGGCGTGTCTGCTCGCGTCCTGGTGGATGGTAGCGGGGACCAGCTCGTCTCCAATGGCGACCACGTCACCGGCTTCACGTCGCTGCTGTGGGTGCTGTTGAACGGCTATGCCGGCGAGGTTCTGGATGCCGAGTACCAGGTGATTCAGGCCCTGCTGCAAATGGTCATCACCACGGCATCCGGGCAGTGGCTGGACCTCTGGGGCACGCTGTACGGTGTCCCGCGCCTGGCTGGCGAGAGTGACCTCCACCTAGCCCAGCGCATCCCAAAGGAAGCGTTCAGACTGCGCAACAACGCCCATGCCATCGAACTCGCCATCCGCGACGCCCTTGGCTATGACGTGCGCATCGAGGAGCCATGGAAAGAAATTTTCAAACTGGATGACTCGCTGCTATCCGGCCCCCACCGGATGTATGACGGCGACACCATCGGTTACCACCTGATCCGCCCCGTTGCCCGCGAGACCATCGACTGGCCTGCGGTGTTGAACGTGATCAACAGGAACCGGGCCGCCGGCGTGCTGGTGCTTGGTCCCCAGCTATTCCATGGATCCAGCCTTGTAAACGGCGACACCCAGGTCACATCCGGCGTCGAAAGCCTTCACGTGCGCCAGGTGCGCGCCGATGACCGCGTCCTGCTTGACTACAACGCAATCGAGGATGTCGCCATCCTGAATCACCCCGCGCTGTGGCGCCGCGAGGTCATGCACAGCGCTAACGTAAGCATGCAAACGCAGAGCTGGGGTGGTTTCACGTGGGGCGATGCCGGCACGTGGGGCGACACGATCTACGTGGTGACCTCAAACCACTACCGAGACTACCGCGTCTATTTTTCCAACGTTCGCTACAGCAGCAACTTTTGGACCGCCGGGTCCCGCACGTGGGGCAGCGAGCCGGCCGAGTCGTGGGCGAGCCTCGATGTGCTCACTTACTCGCTCCATTCAAGGTCGTCGTGACCGTACACTTTCAGCAAAGGTCATAAATCATGCCAATCCTTACAAAGTCCGGACGCGTCGTCATTGCAGAGTCAGTCAAGCTGCGGCCTATCCACATTGCTTGGGGAACTGGTGACGGTGCATGGCTAACAGCGCCGTCCGAAGACCCGAACGCAACCGTGCTTCTGGATGAAGTTGCCCGCCGCACCGCAAATTCAGTTGAATTCGTCGTGCCCGACGAGGCCGGTGCCATTGTGTTGCCGACTGGTAGTTTCACGATTTCACCGACGCCGACAAACAGCCTGCTGATCACTACCAATTTCGACTTTCTGGATGCGCAGAGCACTGTAATCCGAGAGTACGGTGTATTTGTTGGCACTGAACTCATTGGTGGGTTGCCTGGTGGGCAGCGTTATTTCTTGCCGGCCGAAGTAGCCGACCCTGGCCGCCTGCTTTACCTCGAAAATCTTGTGCCGATTTATCGCTCTCCTGCTATCCGCGAGAGCTTTCAGGTCGTGATTACGTTCTAAGGAAAATCAATGGCCACGATGCCCAATCAGTATTACCAGCGCCACGACCCCACCAAGGAGTTTGAGGAGCACCTTTTCATTGCAGGCCGCGGCCTGCAGTCGGCTGAACTGAACGAGATCCAGAAGCAGGCTGCAATGCGCCTGCGAGACGTCGCCGACGTGCTATCCAAGGACGGCGACATTGTGCGCGACGCGAGCTGTCAGGTGAATGAGGACACCGGTGTCGTGCAGTGCCAGTCTGGCGCGATCTACATCAGCGGAGCCGTGCGCGGCGTGGCACCAGCCACATTCACGGTTCCAACCATCGGTGTGTTCGCCGTCGGCGTTCGCCTGACCGAGACCATCATCACAGCGCTTGAAGATCCAACGCTGCGCGACCCTGCCACCGGCACCCGCAACTATGACGAGCCCGGTGCCGAGCGCCTGCGCGTGCATGCTGCGTGGGGCTGGGACGGTGACGGAATCACAACCGGCGCATTCTTCCCGGTCTACACCATCGAAAACGGCATCCTTGGCGCCAAGGAACCGCCTCCGAACTTGGACGTAATCACCCAGGCCCTGTCCCAGTACGACCGGGACAGCGCCGGCGGTACCTACGTGGTGTCGGGCTTCAACCTCAAGGCTCTGGCCGACGTTGGCGCTAATCAGGTCTACTCGCTTTCCGAAGGCCGCGCCCGTGTGTTCGGCTACGCAATCGAGTACCCGACCGCTCGCCGCCTGACGTTGGCGGCCGTGGCTGACCTCAAGCTGATCACCAACGAGCCCCACCTGTCTGCCGGAACCGGCGCCCAGCGTATCGACTTCGATCGCACGCCTGGCGCTAACGTGTCTGCGGTGTCCATCACCGCCGAAAAGACCGTCACGCTGACCCATGGCGTGTTCACTGGCGCCCAGGACTTGCTGCCTGATACATCGGTGCTGCAGATCATGTCGGTGACTCAAGGGGCCACCACTTACACGCCGACCACCGACTACCTGCTGACGGCTGGCAAGGTTGACTGGACGCCAGGCGGCGACGAGCCCGCGCCCGGTAGCACGTACAACGTGACCTATCGCTACATCACGCTGACAACCCCCACGCTGGTCGATGACACCGGTCTGACGGTGACTGGCGCAGTGACTGGCACCCTGGTGCTGATCACCTACAGCCAGAAGCTGCCGCGTTATGACCGCCTGTGCCTGAGCCGTGAAGGGAACCCGGTGTGGCTCACTGGTGTGGCTTCGGACTCCAATCCGCAGCTGCCAGCAGTCCCAACAGACATGCTGTCGCTTGCGACTGTGTACCAGACGTGGACTGCCGCGCGGCGCGTATCAAACGACGGCGTGCGCGTGGTGCCAATGCCCACCCTGGCTGCGATTGATGGCCGCCTTGACCTGCTGGCGCAGTTGATCGCCCAGAACCGGCTGGAGTCCAACATCCACACCCGCGAAGGCGGCACCAAGAAGGGGCTGTTCGTAGATCCGTTCCTGGACGACAGCCAGCGCGACGCCGGAACTGTGCAGACTGCGGCCGTGGTGCGCGGCCTGCTGATGCTGCCGATCGCGGGGACCATTCACCAAGTTGGCGCAGACATCACGGCGCCTGCAACTCTAACCTTCACAAACTCCATTCTGCTGGACCAGTCTCTGCGTACCGGCTCAATGAAGATCAACCCATACATGGCATTCGCCCCGGTCCCGGCTGTGGTGACACTGACGCCGTCCGTTGACCGCTGGACCGCCGTCTCAACGTCGTGGGCCGGCGCCGAGACTTCGCGCTTCACCGTCGGAAGTGGCGACCAGGCGTCTGTGGCGTCCACAACCCGCAACGCGCTCATTGGATCGTCGTTCTCCGATATCGAGACGCTGCGCAGCATCGTGGTCAGCTACTCCATTGCCGGATTCGGCCCCGGCGAGAACTTGTCCAGCTTGAAGTTTGACGGCGTCGCCATGCCAACGGCTGGTGTCGTCGCCAACGGTAGCGGCGTGGCCACCGGCTCGTTCACCATCCCCGCCAACGTACCAGCCGGCAACAAGCTGGTGGAGTTCTTGGGCGCCGGCGGCAGTGCTGGCACGGCGATTTTCTCCGGTCAGGGTACGCTTGAGCGCCAGGTGTGGCAGCAGCAGACCACGATCACAGAAACCCGGTGGACTTCGCCACCTCCGTTTGAGTTTGTTTTGGGTGGCGGCGGCCGCGACCCTCTGGCTCAGACATTCACAATCAAGGACACAACCCAGGTATCCGGTGTTGACCTGTGGTTTGTGGCGGCATCCACCACGCCAACTCGCGTGCAGCTCCGTTCAACGGCAACCGGCTTCCCGGCTCAGACCGTCGTCACTGAAAAGGTTCTGCAACCCGGAGACTTGGCTGTTGGCGGCGCCAGCACTCGCGTCGTGTTCCCGTCGCCTGTCACATTGGTGGGTGGCGTTGAATACGCCCTGGTGGTGCTCTGCGACGACGCCACCGGCTCGCTGTCAATTGCCGAGCTAGGCAAGTTTGACACCGTCAATCAGCAGTGGATCACCAGCCAGCCGTACACCGTCGGCGTACTTCTGTCGTCCAGCAACGCGACCACCTGGACAGCGCACCAAGACCGCGATTTGGCGTTCCGCATCCTGCGCGCAGACTACACAGCCACAACCCGCGACATTGCCCTTGGTAACGTGGCGGTAGTTGGTGCAACCGACCTGCTGCTGATGTCATATGCCGAGCGGCCGGCGAGCGCCACCAGCGTGAACTACACGCTGACGCTGCCAGATGCCTCAGTTCTGACCGTGTCTGATGGCCAGCCCGTCCAGCTCGGGGCTGCTATCACCGGCAACATTGCCGTTGCCGCGCACCTGGCCGGCTCCGCTGAATGGTCACCAGTCCTGGCGCCTGGCACCCAACTCGTGTCCGGCATCGTCGGCGCTACCGGCGACTATGTGACTCGCGCCATCCCTGGCGGCGCCAGTGTGGCCGTTAAGGTGATCTATGAGGCGATCGTGCCCAGCGGAGCCACGGTGGAGGTTTTCTACAAAGGCCCCGATGTCCCCGACACGTGGATCGCCTTTGATGCTCCAACCACGCGCAATGTTGATGATGGCTTCGTGGAGTTCATCCACTCCGTTACTGGCGTGAACGAGGTTTCCGTCCAGATCAAGTTGGTTCTGAACGGCACCACTGCAGCGCGTCCGGTTGTCCGCGACCTGCGCACTTTTGTAATGTGAGGGTTGTTTTATGCCTATTGATGATCGCACGCTGAATTACTTGCTGGCGCTGCCCAACAAGGACAACCTGCTTGAGGACGACGCGCAGCGATTGCGCGACACGATCAGCGATGTCGATGTGTTGCTCAAGACCAATGCGGACGCCTTGGTCCTGAAGGCTGACCTGGTTGCCGGCAAGGTCCCATCCGCACAGCTTCCCAGCTATGTGGACGACGTGATTGAGGTCGCGGACTTCGCTTCGCTACCCGGATCCGGCGAGACCGGGAAAATCTATGTACTGCTGGCGCCGTACACGTCTGGCGGCATCACCAGTTCCCAGTTCCGATGGACTGGGTCTGCCTACAGCCCGATCGTGGCGTCCCCTGGTACCACGGATGCCGTCACCGAGGGCTCGACAAACCTCTACTTCACCGAGGCCCGCGCCCAGAACGCAATCCCGTTGGCCAGCGCAGGTGTCGCGGGCAAGATCAAGGTTGGGCCCGGCTTGTCAATCGACGGCAGCGGCGTGCTGTCGGCTTCTGGCGCTGGTGTCTCGAACACCTTCACCGAGTTGTCCATCACACCAGGAAGCAATGGCCAGACGATGTTCACCCCAGCCGGTGGCTATACCGTTGGGCAAATCGAGTTATTCCTGAACGGCGTGCTGCTGTACGGCGGTGGCGACGACTACACTGCTGCCGACGGGACTACATTCACGCTGGCCACAGGCGTCCTGACTACCGACACGCTTCTGCTGCGCAAGTGGAGCGTTGTGGCAGTCTCCGGCATGGTGCAGAAGTCCGGCGACACCATGACCGGGGCCTTTAATGAGGCGCCCGCCGTGACTGTCGCCAGCGCAGCCACTACCAACATCGCAACCGCCGCATCAAACAATGTCACGGTCACCGGTACGGTCACCATTACGTCGTTCGGCATCATCGCTGCCGGCGCCTGCCGCAAGCTGACATTTGCCGGCGCCTGCCAGATCACGCACAACGCCACCAGCATGATCCTGCCAACAGGTGCCAACATCACCACAGAGGCCGGAGACACCGCCGAGTTCGAGTCGCTTGGCGCCGGGAACTGGCGGTGCACCAGGTACCAGCGCGCCAGCGGCAAGGCCTTGTCCGGAGGTTCTGCCTGGCTGCGCAAGACTTCGGCCTACACGGCTCTTAGCGGTGACAAAATTAGGGCCAGTACGACCGCTGGCGCCTGGTCGCTGACCTTCCCCGCAGCTCCTGCAGATGGCGACGAGATTACCGTCATGGACTTGGATGGCACGTTCAACACCAACAACCTGACCATCTTGGCAAACGGCAAGAAGGTCATGACCAACACGACGTCCTGGGTGATAGACACTCAGTTTTTTCACAAAGTTTTTGTTTACGACGCCACGCTTGGCGACTGGAGAATCTAAATGCCCGCAACTGGAAAGAGTAGCGATATTATTGACCTTGGCTCCAAACCCAAGCTGATTACCCGGATCACATCGGGTACTGGCACCTACGTTCCAACCGCGGACATGGCGCGATGCTTTGTTCGCGTTCAGGGCGCGGGGGCCTCTGGCGGGGCCGGGGACGGCTCTATCGGCGGGGGCGGCGGCGGCGCTGGCGCGATGGTGGAAGCTATGGTGCGGATACCTATCGCGGGATTGGCGTACATGGTAGGGGCCGGGGGAGGCAGTACCTCCACTACCAACGGCGTCAGCGGTGGAGCGAGTCGTTTAGGTACTTTGTGGGCTGAGGGCGGGTCTTACGGCATTTATCGGGCGGTAAGCCCGTCGTCAGCGACAAGCAGAGGCGGTGGTCTCTCCAATTTCGGGGGCGCGGTGAATGCCGCCGGGGCGTTCATCTCCGCGGTCGGCGGCGTCGCGGGCGTCGCGGGTGGCTCCGGTGGCGCTGGGTACAACTCAAAAGGCAGTCCTCCGGGGTTCCCAGTTTCATCAGACGCGACATTAGGGTGGTCGGATAAACAGACCGGGCTGTCGGCGACCTCTGCATTGGGTGGTGGTGGCGGTGATTCGTTTTTTGGAACCGGGGGCAACGGCGCGACTACAAACCCCGGCAACGGCAGTGCTGGCTCTGGCTACGGCTCTGGCGGCGGCGGGGCAATCGGCGCTAGTACCGGGGTGTCCGGCGCAGGTGCTGGTGGATGTATCGAAATCTGGGATTACGGAGTCTAGAAATGGAACGCTACGCACAACTATCTGGTGGCGTTGTCCACCTTGTCATCGAATCCGAAACCGACCCGGACGGCATAAACGGCGAGTGGGTCGCCTGCGGTAACGCTGGGCCAGGATGGACTTACGCAGGTGGAGTTTTCACCGCTCCTGTCGCTCCGCCACCTCCAGTTGACCCCTGCGAGTGGCTGCTGGACATCGGCCCGTTCTCGGATCGCCTGGGGCCAGCGTCGGCTGCGATCGACCTGTCAACGGTGCCTCAACTTATTGCCATCCGCTCCGACTTTGGGCGGCGCAAGTGGATCGAGCTCAAGGACGAGCGCGTGATTGCCATCGTGCAGTTCCTTGCGGGTCATGCGCACCCTACGCTTGGCACGCTGGCCACGCCGCT
>JACCDN010157422.1_pt1 | contig 19909 bp, 15 predicted proteins | sample 7441691 | NCBI WGS metagenome assembly JACCDN01 (sample SAMN15323439, study PRJNA562643) | freshwater metagenome | isolation source: river surface water | place: USA:Blue River Watershed | collected 2017-08-16 | reverse complement strand
CCGTGGCCAATTCCCACTCGGGCATTAGGGACTAATCGCTGAATCATTCCGGCAATTTCCTTGATATTTTCAATGCGGTTATTAATGAAAAATACCTGTCCGTTACGCTGAATTTCATACGAAATGGCATCACGAATTAGCTCTTCGTTGAACCCCACCACATTCGTTTCAATAGGATAACGGTTGGGCGGTGGTGTGGTAATTACTGATAAATCTCGGGCAGCCATTAACGAAAACTGCAAGGTTCTTGGAATAGGTGTTGCAGTTAAAGTCAAGGTATCTACATTGGCAGCAATCGTTTTGAGTTTGTCTTTGACATTCACACCAAATTTTTGTTCCTCATCAACAATCAACAATCCGAGGTCTTTGAAAACCACATTTTTATTTACTAATTGGTGGGTTCCAATGACAATATCTAGTTTCCCTTCGGCTAATTGCTTGAGGGTTTCTGCTTTCTGTTTGGCGGTTCTAAAACGGTTCAAATACCCCACCGAAACCGGCATGTCTTTCAATCGTTCCGAAAAAGTGCGATAATGTTGGTACGCCAAAATAGTAGTAGGTACCAAAACGGCCACTTGCTTGCTATTATCCACCGCCTTAAAAGCAGCTCGAATAGCGACTTCTGTTTTTCCAAAACCTACATCGCCACAAACCAAACGATCCATTGGCCGATCGCTTTCCATATCGGCTTTTACTTCCTGAGTCGATTTGATTTGGTCTGGTGTATCTTCGTAAATGAACGAACTTTCTAATTCGTTTTGCAAATAACTATCAGGTGCATATTGAAAGCCTTTTTCCAAACGCCTTTTGGCATACAACTGAATCAAATTGAACGCAATATGTTTTACTCGTGCTTTGGTTTTTTGTTTTAAAACTTTCCAAGCATTCGACCCTAATTTATAAATTTTAGGAGGCGTGCCGTCTTTGCCATTGTATCTTGAGATTTTATGCAAAGAGTGAATACTCACATACACAATGTCATTATCGGCATAAACCAATTTTATCGCTTCTTGTGTTTTTCCTTCTACTTGAATTTTTTGCAAACCCCCGAATTTTCCAATTCCGTGATCAATATGAGTTACATAATCACCCACCGAAAGCGAAGTCAGCTCTTTTAAGGTGATATTCTGTTTTTTGGAATAGCCATTTTTGATGCTGAATTTATGGTAGCGTTCAAAAATTTGATGGTCTGTATAACAGGTAATTTGATTCTCTTCGTCAATAAATCCTTGGTACAAAGGCAGTACAATGGTATTGTATTGTTTGCGAATGTTTTCTGAATTGGCCTCATCCAAAGTTTCAAAAATATCGTGGAAACGTTTGGCTTGATTGTCGTTGGAACAGAACAAATAATTTTTGTATCCATTAAAATGATTGTCGTTCAAATTGTTCAACAACAAATCAAATTGCTTGTTAAAAGACGGTTGCGGCTGAATATGAAAATCGAACTTTTTTGTGGTTTTAAAAATGGACTTGGAAGCTAATTCGACTACCGAAAAATCCAACGCTCTTTTTATAAACTGCTCTTGATTCAAGAATAACTGCTCCGGTCTAGCGTGTTTGATGTCTTTGGATAGTTTTTCAAACGCTTCTTCGGCCTTGGCAAATTGCTTGTCCAATTGACTCAAAAAGCCTTCGGTATTTTGAATAAAAAGAACCGTTTTCTCTGAGATATAATCTAAAAAACTTTCTCTGTTTTCCTGAAAAAACTTGTTTTCTACATTAGGAATAATCGCAATTTTCTTTTGTTGTTCCAATGACAATTGTGTTGCCACATCAAAGGTTCTAATGCTATCGACTTCGTTACCAAAAAACTCAATTCGATACGGATTATCATTGGAAAACGAAAATACATCGACAATTCCGCCTCGAACAGAGAACTCACCTGGTTCCGTTATAAAATCAACTCTTTTAAATTCGTATTCGAACAAAACTTCGTTGATAAAATCAATCGAAATTTGGTCGCCCACCGCCACTTTTAGCGTATTTTTATCCAATTCCTTTCGAGTAACTACTTTTTCAAAAAGTGCTTCGGGATAACTAACAATTATGGCTGGTTTTTTGCGCGAATTAATTCGGTTCAGAACTTCCGCACGAAGCAATACATTCGCATTGTCAGTTTCTTCTATTTGGTAAGGACGACGAAATGAAGCGGGATAAAACAAAACATCTTGGTCACCAATCATTTGTTCCAAATCATTCAAATAGTAAGCAGCTTCCTCTTTATCGTTTAAAATGAGTAAAAACGGTAATTCTGATTTTTTAAAAACAGAACGAATTACAAATGAAATCGAAGATCCCACCAAACCCGAAAGGTGTACTTTTGGAGTATTATTTTGCCCTAACAACGAAGCTATTTGCTCTGTTTTGGGTGAATTATCGTAAATAGAATAGACTGTTTTACTCAACGCGTGGAAGATTTGGATCTATAGTTGTACTTGGAATTGCTCTTGTAGTGTCTAGCATTCGCAGCATCTCTGATTCGCCTTCTTCCACAGGAATTTTACTTTTTTCAGTAATCTTATCCATTTGTCTTTGCAAAGAAACCAACTCGGCATTGATTTCTCCCACCAAAACAATCACTTTTTTATCTGGAATATTGTCTAAATGAATGAATAAATCCAGTAATCGCACTTTGGTAATTAAAGTCCCTATTCGGCTTTTGATTTGGGGTTGTTGGAATTGATACGGAATGTTGCTGTTCAATAACAATACTTTCTTAGATAATTCCGCGGCTTTTTTCTGGAAAGCACCGATGGTTTTTCTTGGCTTTTGCCCCAACTCATCTAAAAATTGACGAAATTCGGTCCAACTCGCCACACTTTGTTCTGAAGTGGTGTTAATAGGGGTGGCATAAAAATCCCAGCCTTTGCTGATATTTTTATAGATTACTTCCTTTTTTTGAGCGGCTTTTTTATTTTCGGCATCACGCTGCTGACTTTCCTCTTTGCAAGAAGATAATAGTAAAAAAAGAGCGCAAAAAAAGACGGCCAAGTATTTCATATTCATTTTCATTGGAGCACAAAGTTACAAACTAAATTCACAATACCGAATACGTGGTTTTGAACTTATTGGGCTAAAAACTAAAAAAACGACTCATCTATTAAGACAAGCCACTTTCTTATTTCTTATAAGGGCAATAAATATCGTATGTAGTTTATTGTCCTACTATCACAAAGGTACTTCTTCGGTTGAGTTGGTGTTCAGCTTCGCTGCAAATGACTCCATCGGCACAGTTGTTCACCAATTGTGTTTCTCCATAGCCTTATTTTACAATTTCAACAAACCATCCAGTACAATCTGTAGAATTTGGAATTATTATCTTGATAATTCCATTAACACTACAAGTCGTGTTAGTATTAACTACTGTATAACCTGATATGTTATCACATTAATCTAAAGCAATTTGCGATAGTAAAAAAATAATACAATATTATTTACTCTAAAGAAACGGTGAAAAGTTATATTTTGAATCTTTCATAACTAACTTTTACTACCATACTAATACCAACAGCGTTTTTTAGATTAGGGATTCCAGGTAAGGAAATGAGACTACTATTTAGATACTATTTTAAATCAAGTTGCATACGAAACTTGAAAAATTATTTTATTTATAAATTAATACATATTTTATTCATATGCTTATTCTATACGTTATACTAACTTGTAAAAAATCGTTATTGTATTAATAATAAATAATCATTTTCCCATTCCCAGTATTAGAAGCCGTAAAATGTTTGATACTGGCCGTATTGGTTGGAACAACATAAGAGGAACCACCGCCACCAGCGCCATAATAATTACCGCCACCAGCGCCACCGCCACCACCAAAGAAACCGGCGCCACCGCCAGCACCTGAATTCCAAGTGCCTAAATTAATTGTTCCCCCTGTTCCTCCAGTTCCCGATAATCCAGAAGTTGGACTAGTTATTTGAGTGTCTAATGCCGAACCTGCAGCTCCTCCTGCAGATTGTGTCCCGCCTTTTCCTCCTCTAGTAGTATCTGAAACGGATACATTCCCTACAAGACCTCCTGCGTTACCACCAACTCTTCCTGTTGCAGCACCACCTCCACCTCCAGCAACAACTAACACATTACTCATACTAACGGAAGTACGAAATAAAGCTGTCATACCACCCCCAGCGGCACCTTGCTTAGTAGAACTTGAGGCATTTGTTCCCGCATTTCCTCCATTACCATAAACTGCTGTAGTTCCAGACGGCTGACCTCCTACCATAAGGTATAAAGTTTCTCCAGGAGTTACTTTAACTATGGCTTGAACTTTACCTCCCAAACCACCAGCCACATCTCTATTTCCTCCTTGAGCACCATAAGCCTCTACCAAAATAGAAGTGATATTAGCCGGAACTTCCCACGTTTGATCTGAGCCTGTGAAAGTAAAGGCAGGAACCATTGTTGGGAAAGTGCGCGGTTTCATTTGAATAAATTGAGAGGTCAACTGAGCATGGCTCCAATTACAAAAGAAAATAACAAAAAATAGAAAGGCTACTTTAGTTTTCATATTATATTTATTAAAGTCCACTATCACCTGAAATATACCCTGTTGTGCTCGATTCCATCAAAAGCCCTATAGAACTGAATTGTGCTCTTGTAGTTAATCCATTAGCCGATTGAATAGTAACCCCAGAAGCTCCTGAAACAGTAACTGTCCCTGCTCCTTTTTGAATTATTTGACAGAAAAAACCCGTTGGTAAAGTTCCTGGTACAGTAACTGTAACATTCGAATTGCTATTAATTATTACAACTCCTTTGCTATCGTTTTCTGTTAAAGTGTAATTCCCGGTTTGTATGTTTATAGTCGCTCCAGGAGTATTTTGCCAAGTAGCATTCCCGGATGCGTCAGATGTTAATACTTTTCCAGCTCCTGGTGTTCCCGCTCCAGCAAATCGTACGGAACCTGTTGTATGTAATTGCGCTGATGGAGATGATGTCCCTATACCCACATTACCACCCGCAGGTTGCAAAACATAAGGTAATGTTGCTCCTGTCGAATAATTATGAGATTGCATTGCAAAAGCAGAGGTAGTACTATATATTGATAAGGCATTGTTATTTATTCCTACTGTGTTTTGAAAGCGAGTAAGAGGTCTAAATGTTGAGTTGTCCATTAAGTTTGCTGTGGAAACAGGTACATTTCCAATATATGATTTATCATCAATAATAAGTCTTCCTAATGGAGAAGTGCTTCCAATTCCAACCTTTCCAGAAGGATCTATTGTCATTGCTTGCAACACATTCACAGGGAAATCATCTATTGAATTACTTGGTTTAGTAATAAATGCTAGTCCCCCTCCAAAATTACCACTATCTGTTGCTGCTATTGCTGCCAACCCTTTTGTAGCGCCACCTCTTCCAAATACAATTTCTTTTGAATAGCCAGATAATGCTTGTGAATTACCATACAACATTAACGAACCCACTGGTGTTAAGGTCCCAATTCCCACATTCCCTGAATTTGTAGCTAGATAAGAGCTATTTGTTGATCGAAGAGTACCATATACATCCAAATTATATTGTGGCATCGAATTATATACTACAGATCCTAACGCAATATTTCCATTTACTCCTGCTTTTAGCGCTTGCTGCCATACTGAACCATTCCAATAAGACATGGTTAAAGCATTGGCTTCGTTAGTTCCTCCCGAATTCCAAGCATTGGATCTTGCCGCTATTTGCCAGCCCCTATTAGTTGAAGCTCCAATTGAACTATTATCTTTTAATGTAATAAAGTTTATTCCTGCATTCGTAGTGCCGGTACCAATAGTAGAAATAGTAGCCAAATTTGAACCACTTGAATAAACTTCAAATAATGAAGTAGGATTATTAATTCCAATACCTAGTCCTCCCGATCTCCAAATACTTGACGTTTTATTACTCCCTGCATCATTTGTGGTGTTGGCTAAATTCCATTCTGTAGTTGCTGGTGAAGTGTAGGTTACATAGGTGGTTCCATTGTATGTCCACAGACTATTATCTATTGCTGATTGGTAAATAACTGTTGGGTCAGTTTGGGTATTTGGGGTAAAAACGGGGCTTCCTGAATTTGGATTTACTGTTGAAAACGAAACAATATTTTGTGTTCCTGGAATATTAGTTAAAATTACATCTCCCGAACTATTTAAGCCTAACACTTTACTAGCTGATGCGGACGCTGAACTTGATGAATTTAAATTTGTAAATCGCAAACCTGAATTTCCTGCTGTCCCTTGTGTAATCTCTAATTTATTTGCTGGAGTTGTTGTTCCAATACCCACATTACCATTATCAAAAATAGAACTGTCTAACAATGTTTTGGCGGCTGAAAATTTAGGTACAAAATTAGCTGTACCCGTTCCTCCTATTTTTGTATCTACATAACCTCTATTGGCAGCATCTGTAGCATTTGCAGGAGCATCAACAATTGTAATTTTTTTAGTTGTTGGAACTGTTAAGTCCCCTTCCATAGTGTCTCCTGCTACATTCACATATCTAGCATCTGTGGTTGATAAATCAGTCGCTACTTCAAGCCAATTGGCACCATCATATATAAAAGTACGACCATTATTAGGATTGCTTCGATCTGCAACAATATAAATGTCCGATTGTTGTTTTGCTGGACTAGCGTTAATTATAGACGTGGCCAAATTAGGATCAATTGTTGCTCCTGTAAAAACTCTTCCTATCATCACTGCAACATTTCCATTAGTATCTGGCTGAACACCATTCACTTTTCGAACAGCCCCTGTTACATCGGTTACAGGAATTGTTGATACAGACGTAAATGCAGAAGTCCCATTTCCTTTTAAGTAACCTGTCAATGAAGTGGCACCGGTCCCTCCATTGGCAACGGTAATTGTTTCCCCTATTTTAGCATTGGTCACCGCTGCATTTGCAATTTTAGTAGTGGTTATTGCATTGTTTGAAATTACAGGCGTAGCAGCTGTACTTCCTGTACCTGCTAAATCACCCGCTAATTGTATTTTTCCTTTTACCATATCGGTTGCATCAATCACTCCTGCACTTACCTGATTGTCTACATAGGTCTTTACTGCATTTTGGGTTGGGTATAAATCATCACTTGTTCCTAAACTGGTAGCTGTTGATTTATTTGATTTATCTTCTTTCCCGGTTAAGGCCGTTTGTGTGGCTGTTGAAATAACTTTGTCTACATCAGCGGTGTTATCTACGTTCCCTAATCCAACAGCTGCTTTATCTAATGTTTGCCAAGTTTTGTCTCCTCTATAATATTGAGTAGTAGTTCCTGCAGCAATCGTATTTTCTTTATTGGCTAGTCCAGGAACTGTTGGGGCATCAGCCGTACCTCCTAAATCGCCTCTTAGTCTTAGTTTTCCTTTTACCGTATCGGTTGCATCAGCAATAGTGCTGGCAGCAACTGCCGATTGAACAAATGCCGTGGTAGCTAGTGCAGTCGTGTTATTTCCAGCAGCTTGTGTTACAGCCATTGTTCCTGTTGGAAGAGAGGGAATACCGGTAAAAACAGGTGAAGATAGTGCTGCATATTCTGTACTATCAGTACTTCCATCTGCTTTTAAAAATTGACTAGCAGTTCCATTCTCCTTGATAAAGGATTGTGATTTGATATTTCCTACTACTTCTAATTTTTCAGAAGGAGCGGTTGTTCCAATACCAATTTTTCCCTCTTCAGCTGTAGGTGTTCCAAAAGTATCAGTTGAATTAATACTATTAGTAATGGCTAAAATTGGAGAACCTGTTCTACCATCTAAAAATTGAGTAACATTATTTGCTCTATTTAAAATTGTTATTGCGTTATCATCAGTACCCCCAAAAAAAGGATGCAAAGCTTCATCTACCATTTGAAAATTACCTGCTCTTATCGCTAATGCATTGGAAATGCTATTGCCTGCCATATCTAAATCAGTTGCTCTAGCGTTTGAATTTGAGGTAGATAAGGCATTATCAATATAGGTCTTGACTGCATTTTGAGTTGGATATAAATCATCACTTGTTCCTAAAGCCGTGTTGGTAGATTTGTTTATTGCGTTTTCTTTTAAAGTCAAAGCAGTCTGTGTGGCATTTGAAATGGGTTTATTCGCATCGCTTGTATTGTCCACATTGCCTAATCCAACGGCCGTTTTATCTAATGTTTTCCATGTTTTATCTCCTCTATAATATTGGGAAATAGTTCCTGAGACAATAGTAGGTTCTTTTAATGCCAAACCTGGAACAGTAGGATTTGTTGCAGTTCCTCCCAAGTCTCCTGCTAATTGAATTTTTCCCTTAATAGCGCTAGTGGCGTCCACAACACCAGAACTTAACTGATTATCGACATACGTTTTTACCGCGTTTTGCGTTGGAAACAACACATCACTTGTTCCTAAAGCCGTGTTGGTAGATTTGTTTATTGTGTTTTCTTTTAAATTTAATGCAGTTTGTGTGGCATTTGAAATGGGTTTATTCACATCGCTTGTATTGTCCACATGATTCAATCCTAAATTAGTCTTAGCTCCCGAGACTGTGCTGGAGCCTGTTCCTCCATTTACAATAGGAACAACTCCTGATACACTTTCGGCAGTTTTTGAAGCATACGCAAATGGAACTGCTGAAAAATCTTGATTACTTATCTCTACAAAATTCGAACAAGTACCCGTAGCATCAATAGCTACTTGAAGTTTCTTGGTAGTGCTATTCCAAACAATAGTAGTGAAACTAGCCGCATATCCTCCTATTTGATTTCCTGAACCAATTACTAAGTTAACCATCCCAAACTCATCTGTTGTTACTCTTTGAGTTTCTTGGTACACTAAACTAGTTTGTTCATCTGTAATTGAAAAACGAAGGCAAATATTCTTATTGGCCAATACTGCATTAGCGTTATTGTTCCCAGGCAGTATCTCTACACTAGGATTATACAGTACGGCTTGGTAGGTAATTCCTGAACTTTGCGAATAAAACAAAGTAGTGGTTAATAGTAAAAATAAAGTAATAATTCTTTTCATAGTAGACGTATTAATATAGTTCAAAAGAGATTCCAAATACAATTTGGTTGGTTAAAAATGATACTTTTTTATTCGTGTCATTGGTCAAACTACTACTTCTTGAATAGTTATAACCCAGACTTAAATAGCCATATTCTGATAAATTACATTTGGCTTGTATTCCTATCAATGGGCTTACAATAACACCATTAAAGTCTTTTTGATTGTTAAGATTGAATCTAGAGTTGTTAATAGTTTGATTTCCATACAGCATAGTGGCTACATTAACACCTCCTTTTACTGCCAAATCAAGATGATTGGATTTAATAAACGAATAGACCAGTGCATTTTGAACTCCGATGTATTCTGTTTTCCAAGTATAAGTAGTAGCTAGATCTCCTGCCTCTGCATTGTACTGGTTTAATGTCAATCCAACAGTATAATTTAAATTGTTATCAAAAGCTAGACGTTGTACCTTTATAGGTAGCGCAAGACCTATTTCGTAGCTATCTCCTTCTCCTTGCTTTTCAAGACCGTTAACAGACTCCGAGCCCTTATAACGTATCTTATAATTGGTATAATTTTTTCCCGTTAAAAAATAGATTTCTTGAGAATACCCATATTGGATAGAGAACAACAACAGTAATAATAAGGTTATTTTTTTCATTTGGACTTAATAATTTTAGTAGAAAAAGTATAATGTGAAGTTTCTATTTTGGCAAAATAGACTCCTTCTGAAACTATTGAAAGATCAATCGTAAAATTGTTTTGTGTAAGTTCGACTTCCTTACTATAAACTAGCCTACCTCTACTATCAAACAAATAAAGATTAGCAATAGTGCCGATGGAAGAAGAGAATTGAAAATTAGCTAAATCAAGTACTGGATTAGGGTATTGAACCATTGAAACCGGACGGATAGCTGAAGAGGAATTTTTGGCTAATCCAATACTTTGGATATAACCCTGACCTATAATTAAATTACCGTTTTTATATGTACCAATAACACTCGATTGACCAACCGATTGTGCAACAATAATGCTGCTACCAACTTTAACATTAGCTCCCTGCGAGGCAATGGATTGATGGTGAATTCTTTGACCCCAACAACCGTAGGTAAAAAGTAAACTAAAAAGGAACTTATACATATTCATGGTACTATTTCGCTGCAAAATAATTATTTCTCTCGGCTTTATAATATTAGTGTTTTTTCTTACAAAAAATCAAATAATCAAACTATGGATTACACATTATGGATTCGAAAAACTCCTACTATTTTTAAATTAGCCGCAATGCGGCTAATTTAAATTATGTTCGATTTGGGATAAATTTGGGAGTTGATTTAGGGGCAATTGAATCGAATCATAATATTATGATTTAAAAACTCTTGTCAAATCTAAAATTGGGATATAATTGTTTGGTTATCTTTTCTATGTTGAAATTTAGGATGTCGATTTTAATCTTTAATAATATTGTACCGAAATGAACTATCTCGTGAGAACCAGATCTAAGGAACTCGATTTTTTTCAAAAAAACACGTATCATAATTACTTTGTCTTTTAAATCTTGATTTTCTTTTTTCTTTATTTATTCGACAAAAATAGAATCCCTACTTTTATAAAAAGTTGTAAAATCACAACTTTTCGAAAAAAAATTTTTTTTCTATATTTGTTAAATGGTATGCAGGTTTTTTAATCATTCCTCCGTGATTATTTAACAGAGCCAAAAAAAGATAACCCAACCCAAATCTTAAAAAAATGAATTTTAACACAAAAAAACCAATCAAAGTACCCTCTGAAAAAAAAACAGAGCATCCTGTAATCAAAAAAATTGCCTCCTTTTTAAGTCTTAAAAAAATTAAAAAAAAGGAATTTATATTACAAGCAGGCGAAATTAATGACAACATAATCTATGTAAAGTCTGGAATGCTTAGGGTTTATTTAATGTATGAAGACAAACAAGTAAATACTTGGTTTGTAGGTGAAGATGATTTTTTTCTTTCTATGAACAGTTTTTATTACAACATTCCTACCCACGAATACATTGAGGCCTTAGAGAATAGTGAAATCATTACTATCAGTAAAAGCACTTATGAAATGCTTTTGAAAATAAATCACAACTTATCTCTTTTTGCAATTAAGGAACTCTATATCAAATTATGCGAATATCAGGACCAGTGTTTAACATTGCGATTTATGAACGCAGAAAAAAAATATGCTTTTCTTAAAGAAAATAAACCTGAAATAATTGAAAAAGTAAGCCAAAAACACATTGCTTCCTTCTTAGGTATTGAAACTACATATTTAAGTAAAATTATTTCTAATTATAAAGTTTAAAAAACAGAACCCCCAAATACCAAAAAAAATATGAATATAATTGAAAAAGCACTACAGGGTAATCGCTTTTTTACCAAAAAAGACCTGTTTTTGGTAGAAAAATTAGCTGCTTTCCTTTTTAGTAAAAAAATTAAAAAGAAAGAATTATTGTTACACGCAGGAGAAGTGAACAACAAAATGTTCTACGTCCAAAAAGGATTACTTAGAGTGTATTATATTCGAGAAGACGGTAAAGAAGTAAATACGTGGTTCGTAAAAGAAGGTCAGTTTGTTTATGCTTGCCACAGTTTCCATTATCAAATCCCTTCAGAAGAATATATAGAAGCAATGGAAGATTCTACTATAATGAGTATTAAAAAAGACACTTGGTTAATGCTATTAAGGAACAATCATAAATTAGCGCTATTCACAGTCAATGAATTGATGACTAATATTGCTGAATTTTCAGCACAGTCAGAAATGTTGCGCATGATGAATGCTGAAGAAAAATATGCATTTTTAAAAACACACAAAAGCGATATCTTAGATCGTATTAGTCAGAAACATTTGGCTTCTTATCTTGGCACAGATACAACCTATTTAAGTAAGATTATTAGTAATTATAAAAACAATGAAGAAGCAAAAAATCTAAAAAAAGCAATTTAGCTCTTATAGAATTTTATGGGAAATAAACCCCAAATTATAGAACCGTTTATTCAAATATTCACTAATAACTATTTCATCCCCAGCAGATACTTTAAGATTCATGGAGGTACTTTCACCAAAACATTTTACAAGGAACATATTTGTATCTACATCATAATTGAGTATTAAAAAACCCGCCGAAATTCCTTTCTCCAAAATATCTTGATGCATCATTTTTGCACTAAAAATCACAGGGATTTTCTCTTCGTTAATAATATATTTTAAAATATTCATTGAATCACAATTACTATTATTGGCTATAAAATTCAATTTTAAAATCAAAACCATACTGGCAAGAGGTTAGCCAGTATGCTATTTGATTCTCCACGTGTTCGAAATTAAATCGATAGATTATCGCTAAGACACAACATGGAAGAATGATTAGGAAAACACTACATGATTTAAAAAAATTCATACTGTTATAAATGTCCCCACATCTTTCCTAATCATTATTTCTTCAACATTGAAAAGCCCTTGGTTCTTTTCAATTTTGTGATTCCAAAGTAAATTCATCGGGTTTTAAAAAAAGTTGTGATTTTGCAACTTTTTTAAAAAAATGATTTTTTTTTTAAAATAAACCGGAATTTAACTCTAGTTTAAATTATAAAAAAACAATTAAATAATTGATATTTATGTACTTATGATATTTTTTCAAATTCAATTTACAGATAATTAAAAAATTAATTAAACCCGGTTTTTTAATCTCTTTTTATTAAAATATGTTCTTTTAAGACTAGATTATAAAAAATTAGAAATCTAAAAATCGCCCTCAAAAAAACTTTATTAAAAAAACAGCAAGAGTTTTGCAATTTTAAGTTCAATAAAAAAAGAGACTAAAATTCTGTTTTTAGTATAAATTGATTCAGATTTTTACAAAATAAACAACTGTTTTTAAGACACATTTACATAAATTGCAAAACCAAATTTAGAATACACTATCATGTCAGAGAAAGGCGCAGAGAGAGCACGATTAAAACTACGAAACGATAATAAAGGTTGGAAAAAATGGGGACCTTACCTTACAGAACGTCAATGGGGAACCGTAAGAGAAGATTACTCTAAAGGTGGCGATGCTTGGAATAGTATTACGCACGATATGGCACGCTCCAAAGCGTACCGCTGGGGAGAAGAAGGAATTGGAGGAATTTCAGACAACAAGCAGCACATTTGTTTTGCTTTTGCTTTTTGGAATCATAACGACCATATTTTAAAAGAACGTTTTTTTGGTTTAACTGGAAGCGAATCCAACCACGGAGAAGATGTAAAAGAAATCTATTATTACCAAGACTCTACTCCTACTCACTCTTACCAAAAAATGTTGTACAAATACCCTCAAGCAGCATTTCCGTATTCTAAATTAGTAGAAGAAAGCAAAAAACGCTCTAGATTAGAGCCTGAATATGAATTGCTTGATACGGGTATTTTTGACAAAGATGCTTATTTTGACATTTCGATGGAATATGCCAAAGCCGATGAGCAAGATTTATTAATCAAAATTACTGTTGAAAATCGTTCTAAAATTGCGGCTCCAATTACCGTTTTACCAACCGTTTGGTTCAGAAATACTTGGTGTTGGGGATACGAAAACTACAAACATAAACCGAGTTTAACAGGCATCGGAAAATCACACATTGAAGTCAACCATCAAGTAGTGGGAAGATTCAAATTATATGCTGAGGCCGCTGATGAGTTCTTGTTTTGCGACAATGAAACTAATTTTGAAAAACTATACAATTCGCCTAATCTAAGTCACTACACCAAGGACGGTATCAATGACTATATTGTAAACAAAAAAACAGAAGCCGTTAATCCCAATCATATTGGGACCAAAGCTTCTGCAAAATATACTCAGACTATTCCAGGCAATGGTAAAAAAGTTTTTAAACTACGTTTTACTAATCAAACTCCAGAAGACGCTTTTGCCGATTTTGATGCGATTTTTGAACAACGCCAAATCGAAGCTGATGAGTTTTATGCTTCGCTTCAAAAAGGAATTGAGGACGACAATTTAAAGTCCATTCAGCGTCAATCTTATGCAGGAATGCTTTGGACCAAACAATGGTACTACTTCAATGTTTTTGAATGGACCAAAGGCGACCCTGCTATGCCAAAACCAGATGCAGAACGCAAAAAAGGCCGAAACAACGCTTGGAAACACCTTTATGCAGCCAATATTTTATCCATGCCTGACAAATGGGAGTATCCTTGGTTTGCTGCTTGGGATTTGGCTTTTCACACGCTGCCTTTGGCACGGTTAGACCCTGATTTTGCTAAAAGACAGCTATCCGTCATCTTGCGAGAGTATTACATGCATCCTAACGGACAAATTCCTGCTTACGAATGGTCATTTTCGGATGTTAATCCGCCCGTACACGCTTGGGCCACTTGGAAAGTGTATGAGATTGACAAGGAAATGAATGGTGGCAAAGGCGATACTGTTTTCTTAGAACGTATTTTCCATAAATTACTACTCAACTTCACTTGGTGGGTCAATTTGAAAGACGAAGGCGGGAATAACATCTTCGGTGGTGGATTTCTCGGAATGGATAATATTGGTGTGTTTGATCGCTCTGCCGATTTACCAACAGGTGGGCATTTGGAACAAGCAGACGGAACCGGATGGATGGCGATGTATAGCCTGAATATGCTGCGTATTGCTTGCGAAATTGCCATTGAAAATCCGGTGTATCAAGATATGGCATCGAAGTTTTTTGAGCATTATTTACATATTGCAGGGGCGATGCAAGCTATCGGGGGAGACAAACTCAACCTTTGGGACGAAGACGATCAGTTTTACTACGATATGTTACACAAACCTAATGGTGATGCCGAATTACTAAAAGTACGCTCTATGGTAGGTTTAATTCCGCTATTTGCAGTAGAAGTATTAACCCCAGAACTTTTGGAGAAATTACCTGAATTCAAACGTCGTGTGGAATGGGTATTGAACAACCGTCCTGATTTAGCGAGTTTAGTTTCGAGTTGGGACAATCCTGGTTCAGGCGAAACCCGTTTACTGGCTATTTTGAGAGGTCACCGAATGAAAATGATTATGAAGCGTATGTTTGACGAAACGGAATTTTTATCGGATTACGGCATTCGTTCGCTTTCAAAATACCACAAAGACCATCCGTATCAATTTAATTACGAAGGTGGGATGATCCAAGTAGATTATACTCCTGCCGAAGCCACTGGAGATATGTTTGGTGGTAATTCGAATTGGAGAGGACCTATTTGGTTCCCAATGAATTATTTGATTTTGGACTCTTTGGAGAAATTTTCTAATTATTACGGGCCAGATTATGAGGTAGAATACCCTACTAATTCTGGAAAAATGATGAATATCAAAGAAGCTGCCGAAGAAGTATCTAAACGACTATTAGCTCTTTTTGTACCTGATTCCAATAAAAAAACACCAATGTATGGGGAATATGATAAATTCCAAAAAGACGCTGCATTCCATAAAAATCATTTGTTCTTCGAATATTTTGATGGCGACACTGGGAAAGGACTTGGCGCGAACCATCAAACGGGTTGGACAGGATTGATTTCGGAAATTATTCGACATCTATACGTAACAAAAGAATAATTAAAGTCAGATTTACGATTTTGGAACACCAATTGAAATAATTAGAAAAACTGGCGTTGGAATGCGTAAAATAAAAGATGCTTAAATTCGTGTTTAATATTAGCAACTCGTAAAAGCTGTGTTTAAAAATTATTGGTTCTTTTTAGCCTTACTTTTTATATCCAATTCTTTATTGGCTCAGGATTCTTTTGACCTTTTGAAAAAAGAACTAGATCAAACCCTTGCTGATGAACCTTTGTACTTGAACAAAAAAAATAGTGCAATTAATCAGCTCAAAAGTCGTCTTCGTACTGCGTCATCCAATGAAATTCGCTATTCGCTCAACGAAAAATTATACGATGAGTACAAATCTTATCAATCCGATTCTGCTTTAGTATATGCCAAAAGAAGTTTACAAATTGCCAATACAACCGGGAATAACAATCAAATAGGCAAAGCCCAACTCAATTTGGCTTCTATTCTAGGTACACTCGGAATGTACAATCAGGCTTTAGAAATTCTCGACCCAATGGAGTCTACGGTAGTATCTGCTTTAAAAGGAGAATTCTATTGGACAAAAAGAATTATTTATGGCGGGCTTTCGAGTTATGCCAATGATATAGCAGAAAAAAAACAATACAATCGCTTAGGAGACCACTATCGAGACAAAGCTATACTCAATTTACCTAAAAATTCAACCGATTTTATTGCCGCATCAGCTGGACAATTATTGTCTCAAAAGAAATACAATCAGGCTATTGATTTGTTGATTCCGTATTTTGAAAAAACACCAAAAACCGATCCTAATAGAGCCGTGATTGCGTATCTAATTTCAGAAAATTATAAGGCTAAACTAAACAAAGAGCAAGAGAAAAAATGGTTGGCGATTTCTGCCATTTCTGATTTGGAATTGGTTAAAAAAGAAAATATTTCCCTTCGAGAACTCGCTTTTATATTGTACGAAGAAGGCGATATTGAATCGGCTTACGAGTACATTAAACGTTCCTTAGACGATGCCGTTTTTTGTAATTCGAAACTGCGAACCTACGAAATTTCGAAGATGTTACCCATCATCAACGAAACCTATGAAGCCAAAAACAAATCGGCTAAATCTCAGTTGATTGTCTTTTTAATCAGCGCGAGTGTTTTATCACTGTTTTTATTGGGCGTCCTTATTTTGCTTTTCAAACAGATGAAAAAATTGGCGAAAGCCCAAAAAAGCGTGGAATTAGCCAACAACCAACTTTCGGTATTGAACCAGCAACTTCAAGGGTTTAACGATAAACTCAATCAAACCAATTTAGAATTGGCCGAAACAAGTTTACTCAAAGAGATTTATATTGGTCGTTATATGGATCAATGCTCCATCTATATTGGAAAAATGGAAGAATACAGCCAAAAACTAAAGGTGATGGCCACTGCAGGAAAAGTGAATGACTTGGTGAGTACCGTCAAATCAAAAGCATTTATCGACAAAGAATTGAAAGAATTCTATGCGCAATTTGACCAAACCTTTATGCAACTTTTCCCTACGTTTGTAGAGGAATTTAAGGCTTTGCTGAACGACCCGGAGAGTATTATCATCAAAAAAGGGGAACTTTTAAATCCTGAGTTGCGCATCTTTGCGCTGATTCGACTTGGAATCAAAGACAGTGCTAAAATTGCCGATTTTTTACGCTACTCCGCCTCTACCATCTACAACTACCGTTCTCAAATAAAAAACAAGGCTAAAGGACCTAGAGAACAGTTTGAAACTAAAGTATTGTTGATTGGTACTTCTAAAGAATGAAACCATTAAACTTTAACCCAAATCACTCTTTTCTAAACCGCAAAGGAGATAAGCCAACTTGTTTTTTAAAGAAGCTATTGAAATGTGTTGCTTCGTGAAAACCTAATGCAAATCCAATTTCGGCGGCATTCCAATGGCTGTGTTTCAACAAAATTTTAGCTTCTTGCGCTATTCGTTCTGCTATGAGTTGGGAAGTCGTTTTTTGAGTAACTTCTTTAATGGCTCGGTTCAAATGATTCACGTGTACATTGAGTTGGCTCGCAAATTCAGACGCCGTGCGCAGTTGCATTCTTTGATGTGCATCGTCTATTGGAAATTGACGTTCCAATAATTCCAAAAACAAAGTCGTTATTCGTTGTGAGGCGTTCCACTGTTTGTTTTCCAAACTAGCAGACGGCTCCATTTTCATGGCAAAGTGCAACAACTCAAAAACCAAATTGCGCAACACATCGTATTTATAAACGTAATCCGAGTTGATTTCGTCCACCATTTTTTGGAAAATCGGTTCTATTTTTGCCACTTGATCCTCCGTCAATTCAAAAATATGGGTGCCATTCGGTTGAAAAACAGGGTACTGATTGAGGTTGCCAAATTGATGAAAAAAATGCGTATTGAAAATGCAAAAGTAACCCGCTCTATATTCTTCTATATGTTCCCATTTGTAGGGAATCTGAGGGTTAGAGAAACATAACGCCTGTTTCTTTACTTCTACTACCTGATCTGCAAAATAGACTTTACTGTTCCCTTTAGCCAAACTAATTTTATAAAAATCACGACGTTTGTACGGAATCGGCTGCGCTTTTTCTCCGATAAAAGGTTCCAAAGTAAACACATTGAAATGCCCCATTTCGTTTTTAAAATTATCGGGCATCCAATCGAATTTATTCTTGTAAAAATCAGCTAAAGATTCTGGTTTTTCCATACCAAATTACCTTTTATTAACCACTATTAATAGTTGTAAATCAAAGACATGTTCCAAACAAAATCTTTGCCTGAAATAGTTGTCTGAATCGCTTTATTAACGATAGAAGAAACTGCAAACGGACTTTTAGGAGTTGTCAATGTGAATGTAGACGAAACATAATAACCGTCTTTGCTGTCCATTTTCAGATAGTACAATTGGGGTTGTAACTTCAAAAAGGTTTCTGGCAATACTTTTACATTAGCAATTGTACTATTCAAAGTGACAAAATGGGTGTTAGTCGTTGTCCCTACATCCCAACCGTGTGAATACAAATAATACATCCCAACACTTAGATTTTTGGAAAGAATTAAATTCGGTGCTATCTCAGTGGCCGTATAACGATATGCATTCAAAATCATTTTAGCATCTCCATTTAAAGACAATACCTTTTCTTCTTTAAACGCTATAGCCGGATGAGCGCCTACACTTAATTTGAATTTTGAATCATTTACTATTTTATAGCGTCCCCAAAAAATAAAAGACCACGGTTTGCCCTCTAAAGAAAATCGCAATTGGGGATCAAAACTCCATCTTTTTGACTTAATAGAAAAATCAAAAATAGCGGCTGGTTTTCCCAAAGAAAAAGTAGGCAACAAAGATATTCCGTTATTGGTAGCGGTAATCGCACCCGAAAAAGTGTGGCTTTTAGTCGCCTCTTGCGAAAAAACAAATGTGGCGAAAAACAATCCTATTAGAACTGCAGCTATTCGCTGCTTTGAGTTTTTAATTTGTGACATAAAACAAACAACTTAATTTTTATTAAAACACAAAAATCCCTATTTAATAAGTATAAAAATAATACATATCAAATTAATTATTATACTTATCAAACAATACTTGTTTGCATTTATACTGAATTCTATTATTTTTTCAATTTAATTACAATTACACCGCTAGCCCCTCGAGCCCCATAAATGGAAGCTTCTGCATCTTTTAAAACCGTGATACTTTGTACTTCATTTGGCACAATGTAATCGATACTAGAAACTACATTCCCATCTACCACAAACAAAGGTTCTGAATTGTTCTTAATCGAATTTACTCCTCTAATAATAATTGTATTATCTTGTTGCACTACTACACCTGCAATTCGACCACGCATCATGTCATAAATCGTTCGGTAGGAAACGGTAGATTTGTCTTTTTCTGGTTTTAAACCATTGGGAGGGGTGAGTGATTTATCTGTTACTGGAGCGGAATCTAAATACATAAAGTCCATTTTTGTTTCTTTAGAGTAAACGCTCCTTAACCAGCCGTGTTTTTTAGAATATACTTGAATGATTTTGACTTTTTCAGGAACTATTAAACTAAACTCCCCGGCTTTATTAGTAACAACATTGGAGTTAATAGTATCTAAATATATTAAAGCGTTGGCGACCGGTTTATTTTTACGATTCATTACCTTTCCTGTAACCGTTGTTTGCGCATTGACAAAACTTGTCACTAGCAAAAGTGCAAAAAATACGATTTTTACTGTTTTCATAAGATTAATTATTTTGGTTATTAGTTACTACTTATAAAAGTACTGGTTTAATGGATTCAAAAACCAAACATTCTAACTTTAACACTATTAAAAACAAAAACCTCCGTTGTAGTACGGAGGCTTTGCTTGT